>WBZS01000282.1_pt1 | contig 80361 bp, 74 predicted proteins | sample 5204201 | NCBI WGS metagenome assembly WBZS01 (sample SAMN12344357, study PRJNA552823) | activated sludge metagenome | biome: Activated sludge suspended growth; feature: Nitrification reactor; material: Wastewater; isolation source: activated sludge from nitrification reactor of wastewater...
AAAAGTTGCTTGCTGTGCCGGCCGGTGAAAACGTCATCAGGCTGGTACCGCCACTGACCGTCACCGACGAGGAAATCCGCGAGGCCCTTGAACGCATTCGCGCCGCGGCTTCGTCGCTGGTCAGAGCCGCGGACTGACCGGGGAACGCGTCATGCCAGCTGCTCCACGCCATTTCACCGACCTTTCGGCGCTCGACGGCGACGTTTTACGGTCAATCCTCGAAGATGGGAAGACCCGCAAGGCCGCGCTGAAGCGGGGCGAGCGCTCGTCTCCGTTCACCGGCAAGATGCTGGCGATGATTTTCGAGAAGCCTTCGACGCGCACGCGCGTTTCCTTCGATGTCGCGATGCGCCAGCTTGGCGGAGAGACCCTGATGCTCACCGGCGCCGAGATGCAGCTTGGCCGCTCCGAGACCATCGCCGACACCGCCCGCGTGCTGTCGCGCTATGTCGACATCATCATGATCCGCACGACCGACCACGACCGCCTGCTGGAACTGGCGGAGCACGCCACCGTTCCCGTTGTCAACGGGCTGACCGATGACACGCATCCCTGCCAGTTGATGGCTGACGTGATGACCTATGAGGAGCATCGCGGTCCGATCGCCGACCGTCTGTTCGCCTGGACAGGAGACGGTAACAACGTGCTGCACTCGCTCATCGAGGCGTCGGTGCGTTTCGACTTCCGCCTCAACATCGCGACGCCTACGGGTAGCGAGCCTTCGTCGGCGGTCTTCGATTGGGCGCGTGCCGCCGGTGGCCGTATCAGTGTCTTTGAGGATGCGGCAGCAGCGGTTGCCGGGGCCGATTGCGTCGTTACCGACACCTGGGTCTCGATGGGGTTCGAGGACAAGGCTCGCGGCCACAACGTGTTTCTGCCCTATCAGGTCAATCGCGAATTGATGGCGAAAGCGAAGCCCGACGCGCTGTTCATGCATTGCCTGCCCGCGCATCGCGGAGAAGAGGTGACCGACGAGGTGATCGACGGCCCGCATTCCGTCGTTTTCGACGAGGCGGAGAACCGGCTTCACGCCCAGAAGGCCGTCCTGGCCTGGTGCCTGTCCGGAGAAGATGGTGGCTGAGGCACTGGCGCCGCTCGGCGATTTCGGCCACGCGGGCGACGACAATGTCGTGCCGTTTCATGTGGTCGGCCTCGACGCGAGGGGCAGGGCTGTTCAGCTTGGCGAGGCAATCGACGCCATTCTGGCGCGCCATGCGTATCCCGAACCGGTGGCTCGCCTTCTTGCCGAGGCCGCTGTCCTGGTCGTTCTGCTCGGAACGTCGCTGAAATTCTCGGGCCGGTTTATCCTCCAGGCAGCCACGGACGGGCCGGTCGATCTTCTCGTGGCCGACCTTGGAACGCCGGGCGACCTGCGCGCCTACGCGCGCTTCGATGCCGGTCGGGTGGCCAATGCCAAGGACGCAATTCGCAATCCGGCCGTCCTTTTAGGGAGGGGTACGCTCGCGATGACCGTTGACCAAGGTCCGCACACATCGCGCTACCAGGGCATCGTCGAACTATCCGGCCAGTCGCTTGAAGAGGTTGCGAGGGTCTATTTCCGCCAATCCGAACAGATTCCCACCGATGTGCGTCTTGCCGTGGCAAGCCACCACCTCCAGCAGGGCGGAGTGTGGCGAACCGCCTGGCGCGCTGGCGGTATTCTGGTGCAGTTTCTGCCCGAGGATCTTAGCCGCATACGCCTTCCCGACCTGCCGGGCGGCGACGGGGACGACCAATCCGGAGACGAGGACACGCCGGACGATGCCTGGACCGAGGTCCTTGCCCATATCGGGACCGTTGGCGACGACGAATTGACCGATCCTGAGGTCGGCGCCGAACGGCTGCTCTACCGCCTCTTCCATGAGCGCGGCGTCCGCGTTTTCGAAGGCGTGCCGATTATTGACCGCTGTTCCTGCTCCCGCGAAAAGGTCCACGCGATGCTCGCGTCCTTCACTGCGCAGGAGATCGAGGACAGTGTCGAGGAAGGGCGTATCGCCGTCACCTGCGAATTCTGCTCGACCCGATATGAATTCGACCCGGCCGACTACGGTTGACGCGGGTTCAGTTGATGGTCCGCGCTATGCCGGGCATGTCGAGCGAGAACGCGGGGATGTCGGCATCGAACATTTCGCCACGTTCGTTGATCATCGTGTAATGCCCGACCATGACGCCCGACGGCGTGGCAAGGGGACAGCCCGAGGTGTATTCAAACTCGTCGCCGGGATCGAGTTCCGGTTGTTCGCCGACGACGCCGGGGCCACGCACCTCTTCGACCTGCCCGTTGGCGTCGGTGATGTGCCAATAGCGCGACAGGAGTTGCACGCGTTCATCGGATTTGTTGGCGATAACGATCCGGTAGCCCCAGACGTAGTGGCTGTCGCTCGGGTCTGAGCGCTCCGGCAGGTAGAAGGACTCAACCTTGACGTCGATGCCGCGGGTATTGGCGTGATACATGAAATGCCCCCTGGCCCGGCAGACTGCGACACGGCGCCGGGCCAGTCAACGCCACTCGGAATCGGCGCTACAGGGAGGATAAGCGATGCTCGACGGTTGGGCCCGACGCAGGATCGACCCGCTTATGGATCGCCTTGGCGGCTCGCTGGCGGCGACTGGCGTGACGGCCGACGCTGTCACGCTCGCGGGCTTCGCTCTGGGGCTTGCCGCGGTCGCGGCAATCGCATTCGGTTGGCTGGCAATGGGACTCGCCCTGATCCTGATGAGCCGCCTGGCCGACGCGCTTGACGGCGTTGTCGCCCGTCGCAACGGCAAGAGCGATTTTGGCGGCTATCTCGATCTCGTGCTCGACTTCGCCTTTTATGGAGCTGTTCCATTCGCCTTCGCGCTGCTTGATCCGGCTGCAAACGCTGTTGCCGCCGCCGGCCTGATCGCCGCGTTCTATGCGAACGGCGCCACGTTCCTTGGTTTCGCAGCACTCGCGGCGCGGCGCGGCCTTGCCACACGCGTGCGCGGCGACAAGTCGATCTATTTCACCACCGGCCTCGCCGAAGCGACCGAGACACTCGCCGTCTTCGCGGCGTTCTGTCTGCTTCCAGACTGGTTCGCCGAAATCGCCTGGGGATTTGCCGCCGTCTGTCTGTGGACCGCCTTCTGGCGTATCGTCGAGGCGCGACGGACCTTCCGCTAGGACGTGGCGCGCAGCGCGGCGTCGAGATCCTCCATCAGATCCTCGGCGTCCTCCAGCCCAACCGACAGGCGCAGCGTGCCAGGGGTGATGCCAGCGCCGAGCCGCGCGTCCTCCGAAAGGTTCTTGTGCGTTGTGGTCGTTGGATGGGTGATCAGGCTCTTGGCGTCACCGAGATTGTTGGAGATGCGGATGATCCGGAGCGCATTCTCAGTGGCGAAGGCGGCCTGCTTGCTGCCCTTCAGTTCGAAGCAGACCAGCGTCGAACCGCCGAGCATCTGCTTCGCAACCGTTGCTGCCTGCGGATGGTCCGCACGACCCGGATAGATGACCTTCGAAACCGCTCCATGGCCGGCGAGGAAGTCGGCGATGCGCGCCGCGCTCTCCGTCTGCTGGCGCACCCGCAGCGGCAGCGTCTCAAGCCCCTTGAGCAGAACCCATGCGTTGAAGGGCGACAGGCTTGGCCCGGTGTGGCGGAAATACTCATGCAGGTTCTCGTCGATCCACTTCTTCGACGACAGAACCACGCCGCCAAGGCAGCGGCCCTGACCATCGATGTGCTTGGTTGCCGAATAGACGACGATGTCGGCACCGTGCTGCAGCGGCTTCTGCAGGACCGGCGTGGCGAAGACGTTGTCGATGATGACTTTGGCTCCGGCCGAATGCGCGATCTCGGAGATCGCCGCGATATCATAGACTTCGAGCGTCGGATTGGTCGGCGTTTCGAAGAAGAATACCTTGGTGTTGGGCCGCACCGCTTGCTGCCATTGATCGAGGTCCGCGCCGTCGACCAGCGTTGCTTCCACCCCGTAGCGCGGCGCCAGCGTCTCGATCACCCAGCGGCACGAGCCGAACAATGCCTTTGCAGCAACGATGTGGTCACCGGCCTTAACCTGACAAAGGATGGCGGCTGCGACGGCCGCCATGCCGGACCCCGTAGCGCGCGCGTCCTCCGCGCCTTCCAGCAGGCACATGCGCTGTTCGAACATGTGGGTCGTCGGATTGGCGTAACGCGAATAGATGAAGCCGGGCTCTTCGCCCTTGAAGCGCGCTTCAGCGGCTTCCGCGCTGTCGTAAACGAAGCCCTGAGTCAGGAACATCGCCTCCGATGTCTCGCCGTGCTGCGAGCGCTCGATGGCGCCGTGCACCATCTGTGTGGCGGGTCTGAGCGTCTTGAAATCCAGTTGCGTCATCGTTGCACCAAATAAAAAACCGGCCGCGAAATCGCCAGCCGGTTTTCATCCCGACCCCTTTAGCGACTTCTTTTACGTGGCTGCAAGCTGGTCGAGCAAATCACCACGGGATAACCTTCCCATAATCGTGGCGCGGCCTTGCGTCAATCCGGACGCCCCGGCAAACCTCCGGCAAGCGTTTTACGAGGGAATCGGCGTGACCCGGCCCGGCATTGTTCCAGACCACGGCATTTCCAAGCTGTTCGCCGACGGGCATCTCTCCGCGGCGCGTGCGCTCGACGCCGACCAGATCCAGCCCGCAAGCCTCGACCTGCGTCTTGGCAGGAAGGCTTGGCGCGTGCGCGCTTCCTTCCTGCCAGGACCAAACCACACGGTCGCCGCGAAGCTCGGACGTCTTGGCCTGCACGAGATCGACCTTACCGCCGGCGCCGTTTTGGAGACGGGCTGCGTCTATGTGGTCGAGCTTCTCGAAAGCCTCGTCCTGCCGGACGACCTATCGGCCTCGACCAATCCGAAAAGCTCGACGGGCCGTCTCGACATCTTCACCCGCGTCATGGCCGACAATACCCAGGAGTTCGACAAGATCCCTGCCGGCTATCGTGGCCCGATTTATCTGGAGGTCAGCCCGCGCACCTTCCCGATCATCGCCCGCACCGGCTCGCGGCTGTCGCAAATCCGCTTCCGTGTCGGCCAGCCGTTGCTCGATGCGCCGGCTTTGCAGGGATTGCACGAACGCGAACAGCTGGTCACGTCCGCCATGCCGTCGATCTCGGGCGGTGGCGTTGCCATTTCGATCGACCTGTCAGGCGAAGGACTGATCGGTTACCGCGCCAAGCACCATTCGGGCCTTGTCGATGTCGACGAGCGCGCCGCCCTTGATGTCCTTGATTTTTGGGAGCCGATCGAAGGTAGGGGGCGCGGCGAACTGATCCTCGATCCGGACGAGTTTTACATCCTTGTGTCTCGTGAAGCCGTTCATGTTCCGCCCGACTATGCCGCCGAGATGACGCCCTTCGATCCGCTCGTCGGCGAGTTCCGCGTCCACTATGCCGGCTTCTTCGACCCGGGCTTCGGCCACGCGGCATCCGGCGGCAAGGGATCGCGCGCTGTCCTCGAGGTGCGCAGCCACGAGGTTCCCTTCATCCTCGAGCATGGCCAGATCGTCGGCCGCCTCGTCTATGAAAAGATGCAGTCCCGTCCGTCCACCCTTTACGGCCAAGGCATCGGTTCCAACTATCAGGCGCAGGGCCTGAAGCTGTCGAAGCACTTCCGCGCGCCCTGATCCGACCGCGCAGATGGCGCGTCGAGGAACCGCCTATTCCTTCACGTAAGGCTTGCCGTCGGCGGCAGGCGGCCGGGCGCGGCCGATCAGACCCGCCACGACAATGATCGTCGCGATATAGGGCGCCATTGCCAGGAACTCCGACGGGATCGGGGTTCTCAGCAACGCCAGCTTCTGTTGCAGCGCATCGGCAAAGCCGAAGATCAGCGCCGCAGCGAGCGCGCCTACCGGATGCCAGCGACCGAAGATCATCGCTGCGAGGCCGATGAAACCGCGGCCGGCTGTCATGTTCTCGTCGAAGCGGCCAACGAGCCCGAGCGTCAGCCAGGCACCGCCGAAGCCGGCGACCATGCCTGCCAATGTCACGTTGATGAAGCGCGTGCGATAAACGTTGATGCCGAGCGTATCTGCGGCGCGCGGATGTTCGCCAACGGCGCGCGCCCTCAATCCGCTGCGCGTGTAGAACAGGTAGTAGGTGGAGACCGCCACCATGATCAATGCGCCATAGACGAAGATGCTCTGGTCGAAGAGCACTGGCCCGATCAATGGGAGGTCGCCGAGCAGCGGGATCTTAACCGAGCGGAACACCGGCGCGTTGTTGAGAAAGCGGTAGTGTTGAAAGACCTGACTGCTTACGTATGACGTCAAGCCAAGCACGAACATGTTGATGACCACGCCCGCGATGATCTGTTCGACCCTGTAGGTGACGACCAGTGCGGCGAGGAAAAACCCGAACATGCCGCCAACGAGCACCGCGGCGATGAGACCGCCCCATCCGCCGAGCAGCGAACCGACCAGTGCGCCCGTGAATGCGCCTGCAAGCAGGATGCCTTCGATCGCGATGTTGACGACCGCCACCCGCTCCGACAGCACGCCCGCCAGCCCGCCAAGCGCAATCGGCACGGCGCGGACCATCGCCGCCTGCAACATGCCAGTCAGCGAGAACGACTTGCCGGCGGCGGCCCACACGAGGAAGGCGGCGACCGTCAGGGCGAGCCCGATGCCGATCGACAGCGCCGTCCAGCGAATGCCGCCGCGCAGGAACTGCCGCACGCCCAGGAAGGCCAGCACCGCCGCGACGACGGAATTGAACGGAAAGGCCGGGACGACGAGATCCGGCGCCACGATGGCATCGGTGGGCCGCGAGATACGGAAGACCGCATCTCCCTCTACGCCAGATGCGAAGACGAAGGCGGCAAGAATGGCCAGGCCGATCAGCGCCATGCCGGCGACGTGCGCGCGGCGAAGCTGTCCGGTATCGATTTTCTTGGATTCGACGGCTTTGACGGGTTTCATCTCGGCCTACTCCTTGCTGGTCCGCCGGGCAGAGCGGCGGAACCCCCAGGGAAAGATCGCCCGCACCAGCAGAGGCGCGGCGATGAACGCGATGATGAGGGCCTGAATAATGGAAATAAGGTCCAGGCTGACGCCGGCATCAACCTGCATCTGTCGGCCGCCGGCTTCGAGCGCACCAAAGAGAAGTCCGGCGACAAGTACGCCGATGGGATGCGAACGTCCAAGAAGCGCGACCGAGATCGCATTGAAACCGATACCGGCCGAAAATCCCGGAGACACCCGGCCAAGCACACCGAGCACCTGGTTCGCACCGGCCAGGCCCGCGAGGGCGCCTGCCAGCGCCATGACCGTCACGATGATGAGATTGGCGCGCATGCCGGCATAGCGCGCCGCATCAGGGCTTTCGCCGCTGGCGCGGAACTCGAAACCGAGCGTGCTCTTGAAAAGCAGCCAGTACACGAACGCAACCAGCGCCAGCATGAGGAACAAACCGCCATGGACGCGCAGGTTAGGATCGATCCAGGATAAAAGCCGAGGCAGTTCCGCTGATGACAGCACCGAGTTCGAGATCGGATCGGATCGGCCCGGTCGCTGGATCCACGACAGGCGCAGCATGTAATCGATCAGCAGGAAGGACGACAGGTTCAGCATGATCGTGGTGATCACCTCGTGGGCGCCCGTGGACGCCTTCAGCCATCCTGCGATGGAAGCGTAAAGTGCGCCGGCGAGCGCTCCGGCAAGGAGCGCCAGTGGCAGATGCAGGAACATCGGCATGCCAGGCAGGCTGAACCCGGCGATCGCCGCGGCCATGCCGCCAACGAGCACCTGTCCTTCCGCACCGATGTTGAACAGGCCGGCGCGGAAGCCGAGCGCCATGCCGAGGCCGGCGAGCACGAGCGGTGTCGCAGCAGTTAGTGTTTCCGAAAGCGCATTCATCGAGCCGAGCGATCCGCGCGCCAAGGCCACGTAGGACTTCACGATCGTAGCGGGTTCGACATCCGTCGCGAGCATCGTCAACGCGCCAAGGACAAGCGCGGCGACGACCGCGAAGATCGGCACAATCACCAGGTCTTCGTAGCGCGAGCTTTCCGGGGCGGCCCGTTCCAGCAGCGCGGCAGCGACTGTGTCGGTGGTGTTTTCCAAGGGGCGCTTCTCGGCTTCGCTCATGTGCCTGCTCCCGCCATCGCCAGCCCGATCGCGTTCTTGTCGATCGGTCGGGTTCCCTCGCCGAATTCGGCGACGATGCGACCCTTGAACATCACGAGCACGCGGTCTGACAGCGTTATGATTTCATCAAGTTCGGATGAGACGATAAGCACGCCATCGCCTTCATCGCGCGCTCCGACAATTCGGTCGTGGATGTACTCGATCGAACCCACATCCAGGCCGCGCGTGGGATGCGAAGCAATCAGGAACTTTGTATCCCTCAGCAACTCGCGGGCAACGACAAGCTTCTGCTGGTTGCCGCCGGAGAGGTGTCCGGCCTTTTCGAAAACCGAGGTCGTGCGCACGTCGAACCGGGCCGAGGCCTCGGCCGCAGCCTGGTTCACTTTGGACCAGTGCATCATGATCCCGGTGGAATAGGGCTCGGCGTAATAGGTGTTGAGCGCCATGTTCTCGGCCACGGTGAACGGCGAGATTATGCCCGAGCGCTGCCGGTCCTCGGGGATGTGGGCGATGCCTTCGCGATGATGTTGGCGCGGCGAGGCGTGCGAGATGTCGTGGCCCTCGAATGTGATCGTACCGTTGGCGGGTGGCCGCAGACCAGTCAGCGCCTCCACCAATTCCGTCTGGCCATTGCCCTGGACGCCGGCGATGCCGACGATTTCGCCCGAGCGTACCGAAAACGCGACGTGGTCCACCGCCACTTCTTCGTCGTCCCTCGCCACAACCAGATCCTTCACGTCGAGAAGTACCTCGGCTGGTGCATAAGGCTTCTTGTCGACGTCGAAACGTACCGGCCGACCGACCATCATCTCGGCGAGGTCGGCGTCGGTCAGCTTCTTCGGATCGCCGCTGCCGACAACCTCGCCGGCCCGTAAAACGGCGATGCGATCGGAGACCTCGAGGATTTCGTGCAGCTTGTGCGTGATGAAGACCAGCGCCTTGCCGGAATCGCGCAGCGACCTCACGATGCCGAAGAATTCGGTCACTTCCTGCGGTGTCAGGACTGCAGTCGGCTCGTCGAAGATGAGTACTTCCGCCGCGCGGAACAGCACCTTGATGATCTCGACGCGCTGTTGAAGGCCAACCGGCAGCGTTTCGATCAGAGCGTCCGGATCGACCTCGAGGCCGTACTTCTCATTGATGTCGGCAACCTGGCGCCTGGCCGTTTTCAGGTCGAGGAAATCGACCGGACCGGTCGGTTCGTTGCCGAGCACGACATTCTCGGCGACGGTGAAGACCGGGATGAGCATGAAATGCTGGTGCACCATCCCGATGCCGGCACGAATCGAGTCGCCCGGTCCTTTGAAGGTGACCGGCTTGCCGTCGATGAAGATTTCGCCCGCGTCCGGGTGATAGAGGCCGCACAGCACATTCATCAACGTCGACTTGCCCGCGCCATTCTCGCCAAGCAGCCCGAGAACCTCGCCGGGCCTGATTGTCAGGTTGATGTCGGAATTCGCGACCAGTTCGCCGAAACGTTTGGTGATTCCGCGCAGTTCAACTTCCACGGCATTTCTCCGCGAAGAATCCGTCCGCCGCAGGGACGCGGCGGACGGAGGATAGGCAGGCAGCGCTTACTGATCGACCTTCAGCGAGCCGTCGACGATCTGCTGGCGAATGGCCTCCAGTTCCTTCTTCATGTCATCGGAAACCGTGCTGTCCATGTCGTGGAACGGCGCAAGGCCCACGCCGGCATTGGCAAGCGTGCCCACGGTGACACCGCCCTTGAACTCACCCTTCATTGCGCTGTCGACCACATTGAGCACGGTCGCATCCATGTTCTTCATGATCGAGGTCAGGTAGACCTGCTTCTGCTGCGGGTTCGTCATGTAGAGATCGGCGTCGACACCGATGATCTTCAGCTTGTCGGTGCCAAGTTCGGCAGCCAGCGCCGAGGAGCCGAGGCCGACCGGGCCTGCCACCGGCAGGACAATGTCGGCGCCTTCGTCATAGAGGTTCTGTGCGAAGGCACGCCCGTCGTCGAGCGAATCGAAGTTGTTGGTGAACAGGCCTTCCTTCTTGGCCGGATCCCAGCCGAGGACCTCCACCGAAGTGCCTTTCTGCTTGTTGTGGTACATCGCGCCACGATAGAAGCCGTCCATGAAGATGGTCACCGGCGGGATGTTGATGCCGCCGAAGACCCCGAGCTTGCCGGTCTTGGTGGTGCCGGCAGCAAGATAGCCGGCGAGGAAAGCGGCTTGATCAGTTGAGAATACCTGCCCGACGACATTCGCCAGCGCCGGGTCATAGGCGAAGTCGACGATGGAGAATTTTTGCGCCGGATTGGCTTCGGCCGCCTTCTTCGTGGCGTCACCGAGGAGGAAGCCGACCGTGATGATCAGGTCGCACTGACCACCGAGCAACGAGTTGATGTTGGCCTCGTAGTCGGTTTCGGCCTTGGATTCCAGGTAACGTCCCTTGACGCCGAGTTTCTCCTGAGCGTCGACGACACCTTTCCAGGCCGTCTCGTTGAAGGAGTTGTCATCAATGCCGCCGGTGTCCGTCACCTCGCAGACATTGAAGTCGGCCGCAACCGCGCCAGCGATCGCCATCGAAAACACGATAGTCGACGCGAGTAGGCTTTTCATCAGTTTGCCGGTCATGCGTTCCTCCATCTGGAAAACTTCCGCCATTATTCCGCGAATCCGGAATAACTGCGGCTCTTCGATAATCCTCCGATAACCATGGGAACTTCGTCATTGACGCGAGTCAAGGTTTTTCGAAGTCTTGTCATCCCGGCGCCCGGCCCGAAGTCGGGAGCCTGCTACTGTATCGCGGCGCCGAGCACGGGAACGGTCACCATGCCGCGTCCGTCGGAGCGGTCGTGGCGACTAGCCCGTACGTCGATCAGAACCTGGCCGTCATAGGTCGCGGCCTGTGCCGCCGGTGCGCGCCATTCGAATTGCGCCAGCCCGTTCGCGTCGGAAACAATGCGCGTGGGCGACAGGAATGCGCCCGCGCTCGATCCGACCGAAATGGCGACATTTTCCAGCGGATGACCGTTGGCGTCGGTGGCTTTGGCCAGCAACCGGGCCGTTCGGCTCGGCGCGACAGCGCCCGGTTCCATATAGGCGCCGATGACGACCGGTGCCCCCTCGGCGCGCTCGCCAAACCAGGTGATCACCTTGTCCTTCGTGTCGATGGCGATGTCGGCGATATCTGCCGGGGCTAGGCCGAACGGTACCGAATACCTGTAGGCGGGCCGGTAGGCGTCAAGCTTCCGGCTGGTCCCTGCGCTGACCATGCCGTCGCGATACCAGGCATAGACGTGGTCGTCGCCGGCGATGCCGATGCCGACGATGTCTTGCGGCGTGCGACCATAGGGCAGCGTGTAGCCTTGCGGCGGCCGGTAGCCGTCGAGATCGCGTGACGTTCCGGCACTCACCGTCCCGTCGCGGTACCAGGCATAGACATGGTCATCGCCGGCAATATCCATGCCTACGATATCAGCGGGGGATTTGCCCGGCGGCAGTGTATAGGGTTGCGGTGGCCGGTAGTCGCCGAGCCGGGCTTCCTTGCCAGCACTGACCGTCCCGTTGCGATACCAGGCGTAGACGTGATTGTCGCCGGCCATGCCAATGCCGACAATGTCGCTGGAACGCTGCCCGCCCGCCGTCAGGAACAGGGAGGGCGGCTCGCGCAGGTCGAGATCCGACGACGAGCCGGCGATGACGATCGGCTGGCCGACAAGCGCTGGCGACTGCACCGGCGGCACGTCGACATAGGTCATCGACTGGCCGGAGGCCGGAGGCACGTGCCAGATTGCAAAGTTCGCTGGGCTGCCATCGCGCCAGACCAGCTTGCCCGGCGCGGAGTAGGCATGCGGCGAATACGCCGTTGCCGCGATCGAGCCGTCGAAGAGTGCGTCGTCCCGATTGGCGCAGAAGCCCGCCCTCACTTGTTCCTTTGGCGGCGGACCGCCGGCCCAGATGAGATCGATGGTCTTGCGGGCCCAGTCGCCGCTGGGATGGCGTTCGGAAATCCGCCAGATAGCCAGCCCTTTGGCCCGCCAGGAATCCTCGTGCGACTGCGCGGGCGAACGGTTTTCGACGATGAAGTAGTCGGCCGGGCCGCGTTTGGGATCATGCAGGACCAGCGCGTCGGGGTGGGTTTCGCTGCTTGCCAGCGCATACCAGCCGTCTTCGCTGATGATCCTCGGCTTCAGCCAGCCGAGCTTGATCTTGGCCCACGGATCGAGATGCGCGATGGAGGAGAAATTGTCGCACATCAGCGAAGCGCTGCCGACACCCGGATAACCGGTTCCGTCCGCATAAAGGTCATACAGGCCGAAAATCTGGTGGGCGAGTTCATGCGCGTATGTCGCCACGCCCTCATGGTCGCCGGCACGCGCCAGCAGGCCCATCTCCACGCCCTTGGCAAGACCGGGAACCGGGACGACGGCCGGAATGGTCGGCCGGCCACGGCCGCTTGCCCCGGGATAGACCCAGAAGACCGACAATTCGTCGATGGTGACCTTGCCGTCCTTGTTCCTGTCGTAGTTTGCGAACTTGAACGACGGGACGTCCTGTTGGACCTGCTGGATCAGCCAGGCGCCTTTCCTGGCAATCTCAGCATCTCCGCCAGAATGGACGAATTCGTACCGCGACTCATCCACGGCAGTCGACGGATCGTCGCGAGCAATGATCCATGGCGTGACCATCGCTTCGCGGATGCCGAACCAGCCATAGGAAACCTCGGCGAAGTAGGACGCGACGCTCTTGCTCGGTCCGAACAACAGCGTTCGTACCTGCTGGTCGGAGATCACCGGGGTATCGCGCGGGTCGTTGGAGCGCAGCAGCACGACAAGGACCGGAAGCGTACCCTTGACGGGATGCACCCCGGCGTAAGGCCTTTCGAAAACGCTATCGGCCAATGTGGGAGAAAGGGAAAGACCGGCGGCGGCCATTCCGGACAGGATCATGCCGCGGATGCTGTTGCGCCATCGGGCAAAGCATTTTGCCGATCGGGAAGCAAACATGGCAACCTCCTCGCAAAGAAACGCTATTATATAACCGGGCGCTGAAATACGCATTGCCGGCGATCAAACCGCCGCAAGTCATCGGTTCCCGCATCGATCCCGCGCGGACATCCGCCTGACACGGCATTGGCCGCGGCGGGAACGGCCGTTGGCGATGTTGCGCGGCAGGGGGAACTGCGACACCATTGATCCCGCGAGCGCTGTGCCGGCCGCGCGGAGGGAATCTTGGACGATCGGGTAGCCATTGGGGTCCCGACCCACAACCGGGCCGCATTTGTCCGGCTCGCCGCCCGTTCTCTTGCCAACAGTCTGGATGGAAGAAAGGCGATCGTGATCGTTGTCGACGATTGCAGCGACGAGTATGGCAAGGAATTCCTGGAGGACTGCTATTCCGGCGCGACCGTTATCCGCCGCGAACGCAACAGCGGCAGCGCCGACAATGCAGGATTCGATCTTCTCGGCCGCCTTCATGCGACCGGTCGCGAATTGCTGCTCGTGCTCGATTCCGATTTGGTCGTGGCTTCGGACTGGATGGCGCGCGCCCTGCCGCTGATGGATCGCTGCGACGGCCTGCTGTCGCTGTTCAACACACCGAACCATGCCCCGATCTCCGCCGATGGCCCGCTCGTCGAGAAAGCATCTGTCGGCCTGGCGGGAACGATCTGGCATCGCGATCTGGCGGCCGAGTTGCTTGCTTCGGTACCTGCCGGAAAACGCTGGGACCTTCGCGCCGCCGAACATGTTCGCGCCAGCGGCAGGCGCGTCTTCGCCGTCCGCGACTCCCTCGTCCAGCATCTCGGTTTCGGCAGCGGCCAGAACTCCGGTCCGGGCAGGGGCGATATCGGGCACGCCTTCCACGATCGGGATACGCGCAGCCTGTTCCTCCTGCTCGAAGGGCTCATGTACCAGGAGCAGGCCGCCAATCGGCGGCTTTCCGAACGCCTCAAGGCGATGGAGCGCGTATTGAAACCGGCGCTGTGGATCAGCCGCAAGCTCCTGCCGCTGCGCCGGCGGATAAGGGCGCTGCGCAACCGGTGAAAGGCGCACATGGCTGCCCGCGCATTCCTTCCATCCCGCCGATCGTGGCGATCGGGCCGTGCGGTACCCGCCGCCGGGCCATGCCCTTGACTTGTCGCCGTCGCCGCGCGATTTGATGACGCCGGCGCGGGTGTAGTTCAGTGGTAGAACGTCAGCTTCCCAAGCTGAATGTCGTCGGTTCGATCCCGATCACCCGCTCCAAATAACCCTTTGAAATTGCCCTGATTTTTATTGGCTTTCGGCACCCGCTGTGGCACGGGTTCTCGCCTTGGCTCGCGTGTTGGCGATTCTCGTGGAGCCGAAAGGTCACCGCCGCTGAAATGGCGGGCTGTCGTTTTCAATCTCGAATGATCGGTAAGCGTCCGCTTTCCCGGATTCAAACCTGTTTCTCGGGGGTGAGGATCAGTCGATCTTGCGTTGCGCCCAGTCGGTGACACCTTGGTCGCGCAATTCGGCGATGTTTTTCAGACCGAGCCGTTTCATCTCCTTCGCCAGTCCATGCGCGAGGTCGCAAGGAAGGCTCGGACCGCGATAGACAAGGCCTGAGTAGACCTGCACCAGATCGGCGCCGGCCCGGATCTTTTCCAGCGCGGCCTGAGTCGAGTCGATGCCGCCGACACCAATCAGGGGCAGATCGGGACCGACCAGCTGCCGCATGCGCGCGAGAACCACCGTCGACCGGTGAAAGAGCGGCTTCCCCGACAGTCCACCGGCTTCGCCCGAATAGGGCGAGCGGAGATTGGGCCTCGTCAGCGTCGTATTGGAGACGATGATCCCGTCGATCTTCCTGTCGAGGACCACTTCCGCAATATCCGACAGTTCTTCGTCCGTCAGATCCGGGGCGATTTTGAGGAATATCGGGGTGCGTGCTCCTTTGCCTTTGGGGCGCGCGGCTGAAACACGGATGAGAAGCTCGGAAAGGTCCGCGCGCGACTGCAGGCTACGCAGTCCCGGCGTGTTCGGTGATGAGATGTTGACCGCAAGATATGACGCGTGGGGCGCGAATGTCCGCACACCGGCCTCATAGTCGGCGATACGATCGGCGCTGTCCTTGTTCGCTCCGATATTGACGCCGATCACGCCCTCCGACGCTTGGTGCTTACGCAGGCGCTCAAGGAAAACCGCATGGCCGACATTGTTGAAACCGAAGCGGTTGATGATGCCCGCGTCCTCCTCGAGGCGGAAAAGACGCGGTTTCGGGTTACCAGGCTGCGGCTTGGGGGTTACGGTTCCCGTCTCGACAAAGCCGAATCCCATCGACAGCAGCGCGTCGGGGACCTCGCAATTCTTGTCATAGCCGGCCGCCAGTCCGATCGGGTTGGGGAATCGTATCCCGGCAACACGGGTTGCGAGCCCTTCATGCTTTGGGCAGGCGAATACCAGCCCGGCTCCGGTCTTTAATGCTGCGAGGGACAGATTGTGCGCGGTTTCGGCGTCGACGCGAAACAGCGCCGGGCGCACCAGATTTTCGTAGAGGAACCTCAAGGGACATGATCCGGAAAAATGAGTTCGCCGCTGTCGTCGCGAGCAAGCGGCATTGTCCAGGCCACGCAGGACGTCGGCATTGGGCCATAGAGATGCGGAAACAGATCCCCGCCGCGCGAGGGCTCATATTTCAGTGCGTCGCCGAGCGCCGCGGTCTCGACGGCAACCAGGAGCAAGTCGTCTGCCGTGGCGAAGTGCCGCCTGCCGGTTTCGCGCAATTGCCGCGCCGTTGAAAAATGGATGAACCCATCGGCAAGGTCGACCGGAGCGCCATTGAACCGGCCAGCGCCCATGGCAGCTTCGAACTCTTTGCGTTCGGCGATCTTGTAGACAAGTTTTTCCATACCCCGTCTATAGAAGTCGGGGCCGGGCCAAGGAAGCGGGGCGTTTCGCTTTAACCCGATTTCCGGCACATTTTTGCTTCAAGCTGAAATTCTGCAAATCATACGGGGAGGGACGGTTGAAGGTCGTCGCCAACACAGCACTACTTCTCATGTTCGCCTCGAGCGTCAGTGCCGGCGAGTTGGATCGGTTCCAGCTAGACAAGACCGCCGAAGGCTATGTCCGACTGGATCGCCAGACCGGCGATATGTCGCTTTGTACGCAGGAGGGCGGAAAGCTGATTTGCCGGCCGGCGAAGGACGAACACCGGGCAGCCGACGACCAATCAGCGGTGCTGGTGAAGCGCATCGAGGCGCTTGAGGCGCGCGTTGCCGCTCTGGAAGGCAGTCCGCCGGCCGCCGCAGGCCTGCCGAGCGACGAGGAATTCGAGAAGGCAATGGGCTTCATGGAGCGGTTTTTCCGCCGTTTCATGGACATTGTGCGCGGCTTTGAACAAGAAGGGGACGGCTCACCGCAAAAGACCTGAGCGGCCCCGGAACACCTTGGCATCGCCGCCGGGTGGCGCTTGAAACTGCCTCCCATTGCTTCATAATCGCGTGCCAGCCGGCCGCGAACGAAGCCGGACTGCTTCGGGGGAGGCATTTTTGAATACTGCTTACAAGTTCGTGATTGCCGACGATCACCCGCTGTTTCGCGGGGCGCTGAAGCAGGCGTTGCAGGATCTCGGCGACGGCAACGAAATCCTCGAAACGGGCACGTTCGATGGCGTGAAGTCGATCATGCTTGCCAATAGCGACATCGACCTTGTTTTGCTCGACCTTCACATGCCGGGAACTAGCGGACTTTCGGGGCTCATCGCCCTCAAGGGAATCGAATCGACGGTACCGGTGGCCGTGATCTCGGCTTTCGACGATCCGGCAACGATCCGGAGAGCGCTTGACCTTGGTGCCTCGGGATTTATTTCCAAGTCGGCCGGTGTCGAGGGTATCCGCAAGGGCGTCGAGACCATTCTTTCTGGTGGGGTCTGGGTCTCCGAGGAAATCGACCTCGGAACGGAAGTCGATCCGGAAATCTCCGACCTCATCCAGCGCCTGCAAACGCTAACCCCCCAGCAGACCCGGGTTCTTTCGATGCTCGCCGAAGGCCTTCTCAACAAGCAGATTGCCTATGAGCTTTCGGTTTCCGAGGCGACCATCAAGGCGCATGTCTCGGCGGTCCTGCAGAAACTCGGCGTCGATTCCCGGACCCAGGCCGTGATTCGACTCGCGAAAATCGGTGGCGATCCGCTGACGCACGCCAACCAGGCATAAAACCGTCGCCGTCTACGGAATCTAGCCGCCGACGCGTTTGTGTCGCGTAAGTGCGCTGCGAAGTGCAGCGGGCTTCACCGGCTTGTTGATGATCGGGATATCGAGATCGGCCGCCGAGCCGCGGACTTCGCTTGAACGGTCGGCGGTCACCAGCAGGGCGGGGACAGACCGACCAAAACGCATTCGCAGCGACGCGATTGCCTCGAATCCCGTTTCGGGCCCGAGATGGTAGTCGACGAGCATGATGTCGGGGATCTCGAAGGCCTTGGCCTTCGGCTGTGCGAAATCGGCCGTACCCGATGCCGTCTCCACCGAACAGCCCCAACTCTCCAGAAGCCTGCGCATTCCGTCGAGGATGCGAGAATCGTTATCGACGCAGAGCACGCGCAGGGCATCGAGCTGCGAAACCGCCGATGGTGCCTGCACCGGCATTTGCGCCACCGGCGCTATCGTCTCGGCGATCGGCAAGAGGACCGAAAAGACGGTTCCTTTGCCCGTGTGGGACGAGATACGGATTTCCAGTCTCAGGACCCGCGCGATGCGGTCGACGATCGACAGGCCCAATCCCAGTCCTGGAGCTTCGCGTGCGCCTTCCTCGAGCCGCGTGAATTCGCCGAATACCGCGTTCAGCTTGTCGCCCGGCATGCCGATTCCGCTGTCGAGCACCTGGATTTCCGCCCGATCGCCTCGCCTTCTGACGCCGACGAGCACGCCACCGCGCCGCGTATATTTGACGGCGTTCGAAATGAGATTCTGGATCAGCCGGCGTAGAAGGTTGCGATCGGTCTCGACCGAAATGGAGGTCTTCGCGATCCGTAACCTTAGCTTTTTGGCGGACGCCTGCGGCTGGAAATCGGTCGCGATCTGATCAAGTAGCGTGTCGAGCCTGAAGATTGACGGCGACGGCTTCAACCCGCCCGTGTCGAGGCTGGAAATCTCCAGCACTTCGCCGAGAATCGTCTCGACCGAATCGAGGGACGATTCGATCCTCGACACGCCGTCGGCAACCGGACCATCCGTCTTCTCGATCAGCGAGGAACAATAGAGCCGCGCGGCATTGAGCGGTTGCAGGATGTCGTGGCCCGCTGCCGCCAGAAACCGTGTTTTGCCGAGATTGGCCTCTTCGGCCAGGATCTGCGCCTGCACCAGTTCCTCGTTGACGCGCAACAGTTCTGCGGTGCGGTCGATCACCCGCTGCTCCAGCGTTTCGTTCGCTTGCTTCAGCGCGAGGTCCGCTTCCACCTGGGAGGTGATGTCGGCAAAGGTCACCACCATGCCGTTGTCAGGCATGGGGTTTGATCTGACTTCGATCGTCCGGCCGGTCCGTTTCAATTCCATGCGAATCGGCTGATGGTCCTTGCGCAGCCGCTGCAGCATCGTTTCGGCTTCCCCGACAGCGATTTCACGCCGGCCGACCAGGGCTTCGAGCGCTCGGACGACCGGAACGCCAACCTGGCCGAATTCCTCGGGAAGATCGAAGATCATGCGGAAACGCCGGTTCCAGCATGACAGCCGGTCCTCGGCATCGAGCACGGTGATGCCCTGCTCCATCTGGTCGAGCGCCGTCTGCAGCAGTCCGCGATTCTGCTGTAACGCGACAGAGGCATCATCGAGCAGACGGATTGCCGCCCTGTTGTCGCGGCCGCCCTTCTGGAACAGTAGCGACAGTACAAGGCGCGCCGAAGACGAACCGACCGCGCTCGCCAGCAACTGTTCCGAGAAGCGGACCAACGCGTCGGTCGCCAGTTCGCCCGGTCGGAATTTGCGACCTTCGGAGAGTTCAAAGCGCTGGAACGCCCGCTCGGCCCGCTCGGCGCCAAGATAACGCGCCACCGTGTCTTTCAATTCGTCGACGGAGACGTTGCTGCCGGCTCGCTTTACCGGAGGGATGGGAGCAGCCTCGCGCGGAACGAAGATAGCCGCCTGCATGCGTTCCGTGTGCGAGGCCGCTCTCGTCAGCGAGGCGAAGACGAAAACCAGCGCGTTGACCAGCAGGCTTGCGAAGACGCCGTGGTTAAGCGGCAGCGCATCGATGCCGAACAGCGCCTGTGGCTTGAGTGCCGAGATGCCGAACGGACCGTCGGCGATAAGAGGCACATCTGCGTGCAGGAAAGTTGGCAGCAGCAACGTATAGGCCCACACCAGGATGCCTGAAACCATACCGTAGACGGCACCCCGCGCGTTCGCGCCACGCCAAAACAACCCGCCGAAAAAGGCCGGCGCAAACTGGGCGATCGCCGCGAAGGAAAGCAGGCCGATGGAAGCAAGCCGCGTACTGCCGGAGGTTTCCCGATAATAGAGGAACGCCGCCAGTAGGATGACGAAGATCGCGCCACGACGGATGGTGAGAATGGTGCGTGACCAGTCCTCGTTTTCGCCGGTCGCCGGCCGCAGAAGTCGGCGAATGAACAGCGGTATCACGAGGTCGTTGGAAACCATGATCGCCAGCGCCACGCATTCGACAATCACCATCGCCGTCGCCGCCGACAGGCCGCCGATGAATCCCGCGATGGCCAGCACGTCATTCCCGCGCGCCAGCGGCAGCGCCACCACGTAGAGATCGGCGCTGATATTTTCACCGACATTGCCGAGGCCGGCGAACGCGATAGGAATGACAAAGAGATTGATGGCCACCAGATAGCCCGGAAACAGCCAGCGCGCGGTACGTAGTTCACCCTCAGACCGGTTCTCGACAATGGAGACGTAGAACTGGCGCGGCAACATCACGATCGCGATGCCCGAAAGCGCGGTCAATACAATCCATGTCGCGAGCGACGTCTGATAGTCCTGCGCGGCTTGCGCCCGAGCGCTCGCGACGATGGTGGCACTGAAGCCGGCAACGTCACCGAACAGGAAGAAGACGACGCCAATGCCCACGGCGAGGAATGCAGCGAGCTTGATGATCGATTCCACCGCCACGGCGAGTATCAGGCCGTCTTGGTGTTCGGTCGCATCGGCATGGCGCGTTCCGAACAACACGGCGAACGCTGCCAGCAGAATGGCGACAATCAGGGAGATGTCGCCGAAGAACATGTCATCGGCGGAGACGTTGGCCGAGTAGTGCGACACCATCAGTTGCAGCGATCCGGAGATCGCCTTGAGTTGCAGCGCGATGTAGGGCACCGACCCGACGATGGCGATCAGCGTTGCCGTAGATGCGACCGAGAAGCTCTTGCCGTAGCGCGAGGCAAGGAAGTCGGCGATGGAGGTGATGCGCTCCGATTTCGCCAAGCGGATGATCCGCCGGAACATGGGGTAGCCGAAGGCGAAAACCAGGATCGGCCCGATATAGATGGCGAGGTATTCGAACCCGCGCTCGGACGCGACGCCGACCGAACCGAAGAACGTCCAGGAAGTGCAGTAGATCGCAAGGCTCAGCGCATAGATCAGAGGCCGCGACTTCGCCGCGCTTGCGCGTTGCGATGCCCGATCTCCCGCACTGGCGATCACGAAAAGCAGCGTGACATAGGCAATCGCTAGAAGGACGATCACCCAACCCTGCATTGCCCCGCACTCCTCCCTGCCGGTTCACGGTTCCCCGTGACACAAACACAGCCCTCCGGCCATGTCCATCGCCGGTATTTCGATGCACATACATTAGCGCTTAACGTCTTATAAACGACGCCGTTTCTGCTAGTGTCCGCGCGGACACCGATGCGGGCAGAACGTCGCACGGGGTTCGAGGGAAACAGAACGCATCGGAGCGAACCGGAGATGCTGAAAGAATTCCAGGAATTCATTGCCAGGGGCAATGTCATGGACCTTGCGGTCGGCGTGATCATCGGAGGCGCCTTCGGCAAGATCGTATCGTCGCTTGTCGACGACATCATCATGCCGATCGTGGGCGCGATATTCGGCGGCCTCGACTTCTCGAACTATTTCGTCGGGCTGTCGTCGTCGGTCACTGCGGGCACGCTCGATGCCGCCAAGGAACAGGGTGCGGTCCTGGCTTATGGCAGTTTCCTGACCGTGCTGGTCAATTTCCTGATCTTGGCCTGGATCATTTTCCTTATGGTCAAGGCGGTCAATCGCATGCGGGCGTCCCTTGAAAAACCGGCCGCGCCGGCAGCTCCTGCGGCGCCGCCGGCGGATGTTCAGCTGCTGACCGAAATTCGTGACCTGCTGAAGAAATAACCGGGACACCGGCGGAATTGCGATAGCCCCGGTTCTGCGCCGGGGCTATCGTTTTTCCCGGCACCTGATCGGGATATTTGCATGACATCGCCCTACGATTCGCTTCGCGCGGAGGCACGGCTGTCACCGGAATCCGGCATCGTCGCCGCGCTCAACTACGGCCGGCTGCGGCCGGGTCTCATTCCTCTTTGGGCGGGCGAGGGCGATCGTCCGACCCCGGACTTCATCCGCGAGGCCGGTATTGCGGCGCTTGCCGCCGGCGAAACGTTCTACACTTGGCAGCGCGGTATTCCGGAGTTGCGCCAGGCACTGGCGCGCTACCATACTCGCCTCTTCGGCCGTGCATTCTTGCCCGAGGAGTTCCTCGTCACGGGCTCGGGCATGCAGTCCATCCAACTCGCACTTCAGGCGACCGCGGGGGCGGGCGACGAGGTGATCTACCTGACGCCGGCCTGGCCCAATCTCGTCGGGGCTGCCGGCGTAGCGGGTGCTCGCCCGGTGCCGGTTGGTCTTGATTTCGGCGCCAATGGCTGGAGTTTCGATCCCGGGAAGCTGGACGCTGCGATCACGCGGCGCACCCGTGCCCTTTTCATCAACACTCCGTCCAATCCGACCGGCTGGGTCGCGGATCGGGAGACACTTGCCGCCATCCTCGAGAAGGCGCGCCGCCACGGTTTGTGGATCATCGCCGACGAGATCTACACGCGCTTCCACTACGGTGAACGCCGTGCCGCCTCCTTCCTCGACGTCATGACGCCGGACGATCGTATTCTGTTCGTCAACTCCTTCTCCAAGAATTGGGCCATGACCGGCTGGCGCGTCGGCTGGATTCTTGCCCATCCCTCGCTGCAGCAGGTCTTCGAAAACCTCATCCAGTATTCGACGTCAGGAGTGGCGCAATTCATGCAGAAAGGCGCCGTCGCCGCGCTCGATCACGGAGACGACTTTATTGCCGAGCAGGTGGACCTTGCGCACAGGGCACGCGATCTTGTTTGTGCTCGCCTGAGCGCAACCGGACGGGTCCGGATGACGCCGCCCGAGGGCGCTTTCTACCTGTTCTTCGCGGTCGACGGTGTCGGCAACTCCGGCGATGCCGTGTTCCGCGTCATCGATGAAGCCAATGTCGGCCTTGCGCCAGGAACCGCATTCGGCAGCGGCGGCGAAGCCTTTTTCCGCCTGTGCTTCTTGCGTCGGCTCGACCAACTCGAGGAAGCGGTCGACCGGCTTGCGGGCTGGATCGAACAGCTCTGACCGCGGAAATGCGTGGCGAGGGCTGGATTCTTAATGTTTTCGCGCTAGCGTGACCCAAGCGGCACAAAGACCGCGTATAGAGAACGTTTGAACAGGGTCACGTCATGACGGTCCTCGTCACCGGGGGCGCCGGCTATATCGGCAGCCACATGGTCTGGGAGCTTCTCGATCACGGCGAGGACGTCGTCGTCATCGACCGCCTGTCCACCGGTTTCGATTGGGCAGTGCCGCCGGAAGCGCGTCTTGTCGTCGGCGATATCGGCGACGCCGCGTTGCTTGATACAGTTTTCCGCCGTCATTCGATCGACGCCGTTATCCATTTCGCCGGCTCCGTCGTCGTTCCCGAATCCATCGCCGATCCGCTCGGCTATTTCGGAAACAACACCTGCAAGTCGCGCACGCTGATCGAGCGTTCGATCGCCGCGGGCGTCAAGAACTTCATCTTCTCGTCGACCGCCGCGATCTATGGGGTCACGGGCGATGAGCCCGTCGCGGAAGATCGCCGGCCAGATCCGGTCACGCCATATGGCGCCTCCAAGCTGATGACCGAGCGGATGCTGGCCGATACCGCGGCCGCCCACGATTTCCGCTTCGTCGCCCTTCGCTATTTCAATGTCTCCGGCGCCGATCCACGGGGCCGCACCGGCCAGTCAACGCCCGGCGCGACGCACTTGCTCAAGGTCACCTGCGAGACGGCTTTGGGCAAAAGGCCGCGCATGGAGGTCTTCGGAACTGACTATCCGACGCGCGACGGCACCTGCGAACGTGACTTCATCCACGTGAGCGACCTTGTCGCTGCCCACTGGTCGGCGCTGTCCTACTTGCGGGACGGTGGTGATCCGTTGATTGCCAATTGCGGCTATGGCCGCGGCTTTTCAGTACTGGAACTGATCGACAGTGTGCGCCGCATGAGCGGCCGCGATTTCGAGGTGCATATGGCGCCGCGTCGGGAGGGCGACCTCAGCCGCGTTATCGCCGATGCTAGCCTCGTACGTAGCATTCTCGACTGGAAGCCGCTTCACGACGATCTCGACCATATCGTCGCTACGGCGCTTTCCTGGGAAGAAGCGTTGTCGAGGCGCAACACGACCTCGATGCTGCAGACACCTGAACCGGATCTGTTTGATCTTCGGCCCGAACGCGTTGCTGCGACCGCCCGGAGACGTTGACGAAGGGCGCGCTCTATACGGCTGGCGCCAGGCTGGCGATTGCTGCCTGGCCGAGCGACAGGCCTCCATCATTGGCGGGAACCAACCGGTGCACCAGCACCTCGTAACCGGCTCCAGCCAGCGCCGCGTTGATATTCTCCAGCAGCAGCCTGTTCTGGAACACGCCGCCCGACAACGCGATGCGCTGGACATTGTTTCGATCCGCCACGCGTATCGCAGTCGCCGCCGTCACGTCGATCAGGCTTCGATGGAACCTGGCTGCGATTTGCTCGCGGTCGACACCGGCGCGCAAGTCGCCGGTCAGGCCGCTCCATAGCCAGTCCCATACCACTGGCCCGGTCTTGACACCGTCCGCGCCGGGCCACGGCGGCTCTGAATCAAAAAAGGGCTCCGCCAGAGCCTCCAGTTCCATCGCCGCCTGTCCCTCATAGCCCTGGCGATCGAAGCAGACGCCCAAAGCTGCCGAGACGGCATCGAAGAGACGACCGGCCGAAGATGAAAGCGGCGAGTTGACGCCGCGCGCCATCATCCGCTCGATGGTTTCTACCGGCTTCGAGGCCAGCAGTTCAGTCGCCTTGGTTCCGGCCACCATTTCTTGCCATAGGCTCGCACCGAACGCCCTGCCGAGATGGGCAACAAGGTTGCGCCACGGCTCCCGCGAAGCAGCGTCGCCGCCGGCCAGCGCCACCGGCTCGAACCATGCCGCCCGTTCGAAGCCGCCATAGCCGCCGATCAGGAACTCGCCGCCCCAGATTGTCCCGTCTTCGCCCCAGCCAAGGCCGTCGAGAATGATGCCGAGGCTCGGGCCGGCGTCGGCCGCCACGGAGTTTTCGGCGAGGCAGGCCGCGAGGTGGGCGTGGTGATGCTGCACGGAGACCAGGCGCGCGCCCGTTTCTTCGGCGATCTTCCGGCCCAACGCCGAAGAACGGTAGCCGGGATGGGCATCGACCGCGACGATGCCCGGTGCGAGACCGAAGATTTGCCGGTAGAGGCGGATCGTCCGCTCGAATTCTCCGAGCGTGCGGACTTCGTCGAGGTCGCCAAGATGCTGGGAAAGCGTCGCCTGCCCGCGTCCGGCAAACGCGAAGGCGCCTTTGAGGTCGCCACCCATCGCCAGCACGGGCGGAGCATCCACGAACCCCCGCGGTAGCGTGACCGGCGCAGGTGCTTGGCCGCGCGCCCGGCGGATCACTGTCGTTCCCGTGGCGTCGATACGGCAGACCCCATCATCGACCCGGTTCGCGATATCGCGGTCGTGGAACAGGATGGCGTCGACAATTTCGAACAGTTCGGTACGAGCCTCGTCATTGGCGATGGTTTGCGGCTCGCCCGAGGTGTTTGCCGAGGTCATGACCAGCGGCGCGGCGCCGACCCGGTCGAACAGCAGGACGTGCAGCGGCGAATAGGGCAGCATGAAGCCGAGCCGGTTTTGCCCTGGCGCCACCTCGGCGGCGATTGGCGTATTTACGTGCATTTTCAGGAGTACGACGGGTGCGGTGCTGGACGCCAGCAGTTCCGCTTCCGCCGCCGAAACGAGGCAATGGCACTTGATCGTCTCGATGTCGGCCGCCATCAGAGCGAACGGTTTGGCGTCGCGGCGTTTCAGCCAGCGCAGGCGACGAACGGCATCCCTGTCCGTTGCCCGGCAAGCAACGTGGAAGCCGCCGATGCCCTTGATCGCGACGATGCGTCCCTGTTCCAGAAGTCGTGCCGAGGCCGTAATCGCATCGTCGTCACCCGTATCGATCACGCCCGCCCGGTCTTCCAGCCACACCTTCGGCCCGCATTCCGCACAGGCAATTGGTTCGGCGTGAAAACGGCGGTCGGCCGGGTTCTCATATTCGGCCCGGCATTGTGCGCACATCGGAAAGTGACGCATCGCGGTGGAGCGTCGGTCATAGGGAATGGCCTCGATAATGGAGAGCCGCGGGCCGCAATGCGTGCAATTCGCAAAGGCATAGCCAAAGCGGCGATCGGTCGGATCGCGGATTTCACGACGGCATGCCGGGCAGATCGCGGCATCGGGAACGATACCCGTCGCAATCGTGCCCCCCGCGCTTTCGATAATGGTGAATCCGGCAAAGGATTTCTCTTTTGCCGGCTCGACTATGACGGCGTCGACGCGCGAAAGAGGCGGCCGTTCTTCCTTGAGCCGCGCAACGAACGTATCCCGCATCGCCTCGCCCGCCGCGATCTTGATCTCCACTCCGGCGGGCGTATTGCAAACTGTTCCGGCGAGACCGAGTTCATTGGCAAGGCGCCAGACGAAGGGCCGGAAACCGACGCCCTGGACCAATCCGCTCACCTGGATATGCCAGCATGGTACCTGTGAGGCGGTCACGTCAGTGCACCGTACAGACCATGCAGGGGTCGAAGGAGCGCACGATGTGCTGCACGGATGCCGGGTTTTTTTCGCCTTCGCCGATTGGAGCGCCGACCAGCGCGCGCTCGAGCGGGCCGGGTTGGCCCGCCCCGTCGCGCGGCGAGAAGTTCCAGGTGGTCGGCGCAATGATCTGGTAGTTGGCAATTCGCCCGTCCTCGACGCGCAGCCAGTGACCGAGCGCGCCGCGCGCCGCTTCCGTCAACCCGGTCCCGTGGCCCGATGCCGGATCCCCGCCATGTAGGATGAACGGTGCGGTCGGCTCGACCGCTTCCACCCAGCGTTCCATCGCCATGGTCACCAGGGCGATTTCGAGCAGTCGCGCAACGACCCGCGCTTGCACCCCGCCGCCCCGCGACGCCAGGTCACGCGCCAGCGGGTGGCCAGCGACGACCTGGCGGGCAAGGGCGCCGACTTCGGCGATGGTCCCTGACAAGCGCGGCGCCTTGCACCACGTGTAGCCGTCGCCATCGCCGGTTCCCGGGCGCGTGACGCCGTCGTGCGGCGGCCTTGGCGCGGCATCGGGCTCGTACCATGTCGCGGCCGTGTCTTCCGTGATCGCCGCCGGATCGAAGTCCCGCCTTTCGCCGTCATGGCGACCGGCGCCGAACTCCGGCCCATCGGCGCCCGGATAAGCGCCATAGCTGAGATAGGCCGCTCCCGATTGCCCAAGCCGTTCCAGCTCCAGTTCCTGCGAGGCCTGCAGGAAAAGCCCCATGTCGGCGCGCGCCGGTCGGCCGGTCTTTGCCCAGGCGTCCAGTTCGACGCAGGAGGCGAGGGCAGCGACCGTTTCGAGCGAATCGCCAAAAAGCCGGCGTTCGAGAAAACGCCGGAACGCAAAGAGCACGCCGGCGATCTGAGCCTTCATCGAACCGGTGATCGCCTTGGTCGTCCCGCCGGGGCGGATGCCAAGCGTGTGCGGCCACTTGCCGGCGAGAACGCCCATGATGCGCAGGAAGGCGGCGCGTGCGCCGAGCATTTCGGCGCTGGCGAAGCCCTTCGTTGCGGCGAAGCGGTCCGCCGCCTCGCTGTGCCACCTCCGGCCCGCATAGGTGGATCGTGTGAAATCCGGCATGAAGAACAGATAGAAATGCGTGAGGTGGTCGGCCACATTTTCCGCTGCGTGGATCAGGTTGATGGCCAGTTGGCCGTCGCGCGTCGGAGCAATGCCAGCCGCGCCGGCGATCGCCCGCGCCGCGGCAATTGATTGGGAGACCGAGCAGATGCCGCAGATGCGCGGTGCAAAGACAAGCGCGTCGGAGACGGCCCGCCCGGCCAGCATGCGCTCGAAGCCACGAAAGAGCGGCGAGACCACCTCGGCCCTTTCGACACGGCCGCCCTCGCAATCGAGACGAACCTCGAGGTCGCCCTCGACGCGATTGAAAGGGCCGACGAGAAGGCGCGTCATCCGCGCTCCTTCTTGGGATCGTGAGGCGGCAGGACGAGCCGCCCGGACGTGGCGTTGACGCGCAGTCTCGCGGGCGTCGCGGCCTTGGAAAGGGCGGCCAGCGCCACGAACCAGGCCTTTGGCATGTCGGTCGGAAGGCCGATCGGGATGCCGGCGATTTTCGGCGTCTCGGTGAAGGCGTGGCCCGGTTCCTCGAACCGCGGCGCCGTGCAGTTGATGCAGGGATAGCCGCCTTCAAGGCATGAACCGCCGCCATTCCAGGGGCGGATGTTGCAGTCGGCGCGAGCCTGGGTGCCCTTGCAGCCCAAGTTTTCCATCAAGCAGCCGAGGTCGCTGAGCTTCGTCGCGCTCGCCTTGAATTCATAGTATTCGTTCCGCGAGCAACCATGATGGACGAGATGCCCGGCATAGGATAGCGGCCGTTCCCACTCGTCCAGATCCGTTAATGCCAACCGGCCCCTGGCGATGGCGTGTAGCGTTTCGGTCAGCCAGGCGGGGTGAATCGGGCAGCCGGCGATGTTGATGACGGGCAGGCCGGACCGGGAGCGGAACCCGGGACCGAGAAGACCGCCGGAGTCTGTCCCGTCATAGGCGAGGCCGCAGGCTTCGCCGATATTCGGCCCGCCTGCCGTGATGCCGCCGAAGGCCGCGCAGCTCCCGACGGCCACGACATTTTGTGCCCGGGCCGAAATCCTTGCGATCCATTCCATGGTGGTCAGATCCGACCCCGCCATGCGGTGGAAAAGACCGCTTCCGTTCGGGCCGCGCATGACCGAGCCCTCGAGGCAGAAGATGTCGAGGGGCCGCTCGCCGCTGGCAACTGCCTCGAGGATTTCCAGGGCATCGCTACCGGTTTCCGCGCTCAACGAAGGGTGCCAGAGCAGATCGATTCCGGCGGCAGCCAGCGCGCCGTGCAGATCCGGTCCCTCTGCGCCGAACAGCGAGATCGTACAGCCGCCGCAGCCGCCGGACTGCAGCCATAGCAGGCTCACACGGCTGGTCGTTTCAGCTACGGCCATTGCGACTGTCCACAGGCAGGCGGATGGTGAAGCTTGCGCCGCCTTCAGGACGGTTCGCGGCGGTGAGGTCACCCCCCTGCTCCTTGATCAGGCCATAGCTGACATAAAGGCCGAGGCCGGTTCCCTTGCCGATCGGTTTTGTCGTGAAGAAGGGCTCGAAGATGCGGTCGAGATTGCTGCCGGGAATGCCCGCGCCATTGTCGGCAACTTCGATGACGACTGTATCTCCCTCGGCTCGCGCTAGGACGACGACCTTCGGGTCCGCCCGCCCGGCAATCACGTCGAAGGCGTTCTGGACCAGATTGACCATCACCTGATGGAGAGGTCCCTTGCGCAAGGTCGCTTCGAGGTTCTCGGGCAGGTCGAGCTCGACGGTCGGCTTGATGCGCTCCGCCTTGAGCACCCATTCGACCGCGGTGCGGATGACGCGCGAGATATTGAAGGCTTCAGGTTGTTCGCGCTGGTTGGAGGAAAAGCGCCGCAGGTCCTCCACGATGGCGCGCACGCGCTCCGCGCCCTCCATCGTCCCTTCGATGAGCGGGCCAATGTCGGCGGCAATAGCATCGATCTTCAATGCCTGTCGCAATGCGGCGAACCCGTCCGATCCGGTCTCGTCTGGCCGCGCGTCGAGATAGCGCGTGATCGCCTCGCAATAGCGGTTGAGCGCATGCATGTTGCCGAAGATGAAGGAAATCGGATTGTTGAGCTCATGCGCCACACCGGCGACCACGCGGCCGAGCGCAGCCATCTTCTCCGAGACTACAAGCTGCTGCTGTGTGCGCGTCAGTGTCTGGTGGGCGAGGTCAAGCGCCCGGTAGGCGCGGCGAAGTTCGCCGACAGGCCGGCCGACCAACGCCATCCCGATGCGCTGGCCGCGGTAGTTGAGCATCGGCGAACCATTGACGGCGAGCGGCGCGGCTCCGCCCTTGCTGTCGCGCACCTCTATTTCGGCATCCCGGATCGGGTGACCGATAACCACGTCGTGGAGGAAGTTCCTGGACGCTTCGCAATGCGGATCGGCTAGGATTTCAGTGATCGGGCGGCCAAGGACGCGTGTTTCGGGCACGCCTGACAATTCCACCATCGCTGCGTTCACTTTGGTGACGCGCCCGTGGTTGTCGCAGGCGACGACGGCGTCCGTCATCGAGCCGAGCAGATTGGCAATGAAGCGCTGGGCCTCCTCCAGCGCGGCGTTCTGGTGTTCAAGCTGGGTCTGCGATTCCACCAGGTCGCAATAGACGGCGTCCATCTTGTGGATCACTTCGATCCACGCTTCCTCGCCGGCGGCCTGCGGCTCGAAACCTGCCGGCAATCCGCTGGCTGAACGGCCCGGCGCGGGTCGCGGTGCCTGCTGTTCGTTCATCGCCCGCCTTTCTGTCCGCTACGCCCCTCGGCCGTCCGTCGGGGCTTGAGCGGAAGCACGTTTTCCAAGCCGTACCGGTCCATCTTGCCGCGCAGCCCGACGCGCGACAAGCCGAGCTCGTCGGCGGTCCTGGACTTGTTCCAGCGGTGGCGCAGCAGCGTCTCGCTGATGATGTGCGCCTCCAGCGCGTCGATGCGCTCGCGCAGGGTGCCCGTCGTATCCGGCAATTCCACTTCGGGCGGCAAGGCACGGCCATCGGCCGGCGCGCCGGGGGCCAGTTCGGTGCCGAGGAGCGCCCCCGGCTCGCCGCGCACCAGCATGTGCTGCACGACATTCTGCAATTCGCGGACATTGCCCGGCCAGTCGTACCGCACGAGCCGTTCCATCGCCTCCGCCGAGAAGCCCTGTGCCGATTTGCCGAGCCGCTTGGTCGCCTGGTCCAGGATGGCTTGGCACAACACGGGGATGTCGCTGCGCCGCTCCCTCAGCGCCGGCAGCGCGATGGTCGCGCCGGCGAGGCGGTAATAGAGATCGGCGCGAAACCGTCCGGCGCGCACCTCGTCCTCGACGTTGCGGTTTGTCGCGGCGACGACGCGGATGTCGATCTTGCGTGTCTTCGATCCGCCCAGCGGCCGAATCTCCTGCTCCTGCAGCACGCGCAGCAGCTTGACCTGGAACGCGGCGGAAATCTCGCCGATCTCGTCGAGGAAGACGGTCCCGCCGTCGGCACGCTCGAACAGGCCGATATGGTCTTCCACCGCGCCTGTGAACGAGCCCCGCTTGTGGCCGAACAGCTCACTCTCCAGCAACTGGTCGGGCAAGGCACCGCAGTTTTCCACGACGAACGGCTTGTTCCAGCGCAGGCTGCCGTAGTGCAGGGCACGCGCCGCCAGTTCTTTGCCGGTCCCCGACTCTCCGGTCAGAACCACCGGTATGTCGTAGGGCGCGATCTGCCGCAGGCTTTGGCAGACCGCGTTCATGGGGCTGTTGTCGCTGCGGATGATGCCATCGTCGAAATCGAACTGCCGGCGAAGCGTCCTCTTCCTTTCGTCGACGACGCGCGCCGCCGCCGCTGGCGCCATCTTCATCTCGACGGCGAGCAACTCGTTCTCCCGCTGCAGCTCGAACAGCCGGACAGCGTTTTTCAACGTCAGCGTCAGCGACTCCGGATGCCACGGCTTGGTGATGTATTGGTAGATGCCCGCTTCGTTGACCCCGTCGATGATGTCGTGTGCGTCGGTGTAGCCCGAGATGATGATGCGCACGATTTCCGGCCGGCGTTCTCGCACGGTCTTGAGGAATTCCACGCCGGTCAGGTCCGGCATGCGCTGGTCGCACAACACGACCTGGATCCATTCATCCTCCAGGTAGCGCTCGGCCGTCTTGATATCGGCCGCGATTTTCACATCGAAGTCGCCAGCCAGGATGCGCCGGATCGCCTCCAGCGACCGAACTTCGTCGTCAATGACAAGAATTGTCGGCAGTTCGCTCATGACGTCATCCTCCCAGTGACGTTGGCGGAAGATCGCCGGTGCACGGCAATCGACGACGGCGTGCGCGATTTCGGTATCTTGCGCACGAAATTGTAGCGGGCGACGTGGTAGCTCGGATCGAAGCCGTAGAAATTGCGCCGCATGCGCGCCAGTTCCTCGGCGCGATACGCTGCCAGCGGTTTTCGCGCTTCGTCGATCTCCCGCTGCTCCGCCTTGGCGGCAATGAGCATTTCGAGGTCCGGGGTTGCTGCGAGTGCGGCCGCGCGTCGTTCGACCTCGGCGTCAAACTCCGCCGTGTCCCCTCCGATGACCGCGTCGGCGAGCCCGAGCGCCTTCGCCTCCTCCGCCCCCATCGGCAGGCGTTGCGCCGAAATTCGGGCGGCGTTCTCCGCTCCTGCGTGTTTCGGCAGCAGGTAGGTCCAGAATTCCGAGCCGTAGAGATTGCCCATGTCCTTGTAGTGCGGGTTGAGGACCGCCGAATGCCTGATCCACACGAGGTCGGCGGCCCGCGCAAGGAATGCCCCGCCCGCACCGGCGTTGCCGCCGACCGCCGCGACGATGAGCCGGTCCGTCGCGCGAATGATTGCCTCGGCAAGGTCGTCGATTGCCTCGATGTTGGCGAGCGACGCATCGGCCGGACTGTCGGCCGCCTCGATCTCGTTGAGGTCGAGGCCGTTCGACCAGTGGTCCGGCCCGCCGTCCAGCACGATGACGCGCACCGGCCGCGCCAGTGCCTCGTTGAAGGCGGCGAGCAGCCGGCGACAGGCCTGTGTTCCCATCGCGCCATTGTAGAACGGGAAGGCGAGGGTGCCGACGCCGCCTGCCTCGCGCCATGAAATCTCGCTGTAGCCGCCCCGCTCGGCCGAAATCTCCGGCAGGCGCAGCGCCGCCTCCGACAGCACGCGCGTCGCCGGGAGCTTGAACGGCCGTTCCGAAGTACTGTCGATGAGCCGTCCTATCCAGACGCCGCCGTCCCGCGTAGCGATGCCGAGCGCCGGACCGGACCGGGCAACAAGCGTCCCCGGTTCGCTGTTGAGATCGGCCGGTCTGGCATCGAACAGCCGGACCACGCGGCCGTCGAGCGTAGCTGACGCTCCCGGCATCCCGTCGCCCGACGCGATCTTGCGCAGCACCGTCGCGGTATCATCCGCCTTCCAGTCAATTGCACGCTCCGCCGCCCTCACCGGTCCGCGCCAGATGCGTTCGGCGCGCGCCGGCTGTATTGGCTGCGGTCCTTCGCCGGATTCATGACGGGCAATCGCTTCCAGTACGGCAGACACTGCCGCTTCAGTCACCTCGTGGCGATAAAGGCTTGATTTCGCTGCAACTCGCATCGCAAATGTCCGCGATGCCCACACCGGTCCGCCATCGAGGTCGCCGCTCGCCTGCAGCACGGTGACGCCCCAAGTCGGTACGCCGTCGAGGATGGCATGGTCGAGCGCCGCCGGGCCACCATCGCCGGGCGGCCCCGGATGGACGACGAGGCAAAGCCTTTTCCCGAAAATCGACTCGGGGATCGCCCGCTTCAGGAACGGCGCGAGGACGATATCGGGGTCGAACAACGCGATCGCCTCTTCCGCCACCGCGTCATTGATATCGAATTCGACCGTGACGTCGTGGCCGAGCGCCCGCAACTCGACATGCAGTCGCTGGGCGAGGCTGTTGAAGCTGTGTGTCAGGAAAAGGATGCGCATCAGCAGATCCTCGGCAGTTGCTCCCCGGCGATCCAGTCGACGACGCGGTTGCCTCCGAATGAGGTCCGCATCGTCACGAGGTGCGCCTTGTCGTCCACCACTTGGCCGATGAGGGATGCGTTACTGCCGCGCGGATGCGCCCGCATTACCGCCAACAACTGCTCGGCATCCTCGGCCGCGCAGATCGCAAGCAGTTTGCCTTCGTTGGCGACATTGAGCGGGTCTATTCCCAGCAGCTCGCAAGCCGCCGCCACGCCCGGATCGACCGGGATATCCTTCTCGACGAGCGCGATGCCGACACCTGACTGGTGAGCGATCTCGTTCAGTGTCGCCGCGACACCACCGCGAGTCGGGTCGCGCATGACGCGGATCGTCGGCACGACGGCGAACATTGCTTGCGCCAGGTCGGCGAGAGGTTGGCAGTCCGAAACGATCTCCGTCTCGAAATCGAGGTTTTCGCGCTTCGACAGGATCGCGACGCCGTGGTCGCCGATCGTGCCGGAAACAAGCACCGCGTCACCCGCCCGCGCCTTGGCTCCCGAGGGAGCGACGCCGTCGGGGACGATGCCGAGGCCGGCGAGCGAAATGAACACGCCGTCGCCCTTGCCGCGCTCGACCACCTTGGTGTCGCCGGCGACAATCTGCGCGCCGACTTCGCGCGCCACGGCCGCCATCGAGGCGACGATGCGTTCGAGGTCGTCCATCGCGAAGCCTTCCTCGATGATGAAGGAGGCAGTCAGATATTTCGGGATGGCGCCCATCACGGCGAGGTCGTTCACCGTTCCCGAGACGGCCAGCTTGCCGATATCGCCGCCGGGAAAGAACAGCGGTGAAACGACGTGCCCGTCCGTGGTCATGACCAGCCGGCCCGCGACCTCGCCAAGCGCCGCACCGTCGTCGCCTTGGGCGAGGATAGGATTGTCGAAATGCCGACGGAACAGCGAGGCGACGAGCTGCTCGCCGGCCTTGCCGCCGGCCCCGTGCGTCATGTCGACGGCGCGCCCGGGTGGGCGCGGTGGAATGCCCGCGTTCATTCCGCCGCCTCGGCCGGATGCGCCGCACCGTCGCGGAAGCGGCCATAGGTCCAGTAGGCGGCGCAGGCGCCTTCCGACGACACCATGCAGGAGCCGATCGGGTTCTCCGGCGTGCACACGGTGCCGAACAGCTTGCAGTCGGTCGGCTTCTTCACGCCGCGCAGGATCGACGGGCACTCGCACGACTTGACCTCGCGGGCCAGTTTCGGCGTCAGCGAGAAGCGCTTCTCGGCGTCAAAATCCGCATAGCCGTCGCGAATGCGTAGCGCCGAATAGGGCACTGTGCCGAGGCCGCGCCACTCGAAACTCTGCCTCAGTTCGAACACCTCGGCGACGAGTGCCTGCGCTTTCAGATTGCCTTCCTTGGTGACCACGCGCGTGTATTCGTTCTCGACCTCGGCCCGTCCCTCATTGACCTGACGGATCAGCATCAGCGTCGATTGCATGACATCGAGGGGCTCGAAGCCGGCAATGACCACCGGCTTGTGGAATTCCTCCGCGAACCAGGCATAGGGATCGGATCCGATGACCGAGGAGACGTGCGACGGCCCGAGAAAACCGTCGATCTTGACCACGCCAAGATCGCGGACTTCCGGCGATTCCAGGATGTGACCGATCGCCGGCGGCGTCAGCACGTGGTTGCAGAACAGCGAGAAATTGGCGAGGCCTTCCGCCTTGGCGATCTTCAGCGCCACCGCCGAGGGCGGCGTCGTTGTTTCGAAACCGATTGCGAAGAACACCACCTGCCGGTCAGGATTGTCGCGCGCGATCTTCAGCGCGTCCATCGTCGAGTAGACCATGCGGATGTCGGCGCCGTCGGCCTTGGCCCGGATCAGCGAGCGCTGCTTCGTACCGGGTACCCGCATCATGTCGCCATAGGAGCACAGGATCACGCTGTGCCGTTCGGCCAGTTCCACCGCGTCGTCGATGCGGTTGACCGGCAGCACGCAGACCGGGCAGCCCGGCCCGTGCACATAATGCACGTTCGCCGGCATCAGGTCCTGCACGCCATAGCGGAAGATTGCGTGCGTGTGCCCGCCGCAGAACTCCATGAAATGGTACTGGCGTTCCGGATCGACCTCGCGTGCGATGGCTCCGGCCACGGTCTGCGCCAGTTCGGCGTCGCGGTATTCCGACACGTATTTCACGACGCCAGCTCCTCCAGTTCCCCGGCGAGAAGGCCTGCATCGGCCATCAGCTTCAGCGTCCGGTCGGCCTCCTCGGGGCTGACCTTGTGCAGGGCGTAGCCGACATGGACGAGTACATAGTCGCCGGCGCTGACGTCTTCGACCAGCGCCAGCGAGATGCGCTTTTTCACGCCCTCCAGCGACACCGTCGCCATGGAGTCGTCATGCAGTTCGGTGACACGGGCGGGCAGGGCGAGGCACATCGCTCAGGCTCCCGCGGCTTGCTGCAGCGCCGGCGATCCCGTCAGCGCCAGAGTACGTGCCGCGGTGAGCCAGGCGATCCACTCGTCGAGGCCGGCGCCGGTGCGTGCCGAGACCTGCAGCACGCGGATGCGCGGGTTGATCTTGCGGGCGTTGGCGATGGTCGCGGCCACGTCGAAATCGAGATGCGGTAACAGGTCGACCTTGTTGAGGATCATAAGGTCGGCAGCGGCGAACATATCGGGATATTTGAGCGGCTTGTCCTCGCCTTCGGTCACCGACAGGATCACCACCTTGTGCGCTTCGCCGAGGTCGAAGGCGGCGGGGCAGACGAGATTGCCGACATTCTCGATAAACAGGACGCCGCCGGATACTAACGGCAGGTCCTCGAAAGCGTGGCCGACCATGTGGGCGTCGAGGTGGCAACCCTTGCCGGTATTGATCTGGATCGCCGGCACGCCGGTCGCGCGGATGCGCTCGGCGTCTGCCGTCGTCTGCTGATCGCCTTCGATCACCGCGACCGGCATCTTGCCCTCAAGGCGCTTGACCGTCTCGACCAGCAGGCTGGTCTTGCCCGAGCCGGGACTGGAAACGAGGTTCAGCGCGAAGATGCCGTGATCGAAGAAGGCACGGCGATTGTCGTCCGCATAGGCGTCATTCTTGGACAGGATGTTCTTCTCGATCTCGACCATGCGCGATTGCGACAGTCCGGGCGCATGGGCGTGGGCGGGACCGTTGCCATAGTGAATTGTTCCATCGGCGGCGTGCACATGGCCGTCATCGTGGTGATGGTCATGGTCGTGGTGATGATGGTGATCATGACCATGATGGCCCGATTTGTCCTTGCCTTCGATGCGGACTTCGCCTTCGCCGCAACCGCAAACAGCGCACATCAGCCGACCTCCAATTCCTTGATCCGCATTTCTTCGCCGCCCGTTACGCGCAACCTGTGACCGCCGCAATGCGGGCAGGGATCGAACCGGGCCGCGATGGGAATGGTCCTGTCGCAGTCGAAGCACCAAGCCTCGCCCGGTTTCTCATCAATGTCGAGAGCCGCGCCATCGGCGAGGGAGCCCGCCGTTACCGCATCGAAGCCGAAACGCAGCGCCTCGATTTCAACGCCGGAAAAAACACCGATCTCGAGGCGCACACGCTTGACGCGGGTAAAGGCCTGCTTCTTGGCCTCCACCTCCATCACGTCGAGGATGCTTTCGCACAGCGCCATTTCGTGCATCAGGTGATCCTCAATTCGTAGGCGACGCAAGGATCGAGTTCGAGCACTGTCAGGCGCGCGCGCCACTCCATTTCGCTTCGGTCGCTCGCCCTGATCCGCAGGAGCGCCCGTTCCGCTGCTCCGCCTTTCTCGAAATTGGCCGTCGTCGGCGCGGCGATCCGGTATTCTGCCACACGTCCACCATCGAGCCGGACATCGTGAACCAACGCGCCACGCGCGACATCCACGCGGGCGTGGCCAGTTCCGTCGGTCTCACCCGCCTCCGAGACCATGACCTTCGGGCCAGCCCGGCCACTCGCATAGTCTCCCAATGCTCGGACGATTGTCATGACCTCGATCAACCGCGCGCCGACGCGCGCCGGCAGCTCGCCATACGCCGCCCGAAGCGCGGCTACCGTCGCGTGGTCGTGGTACCGGCCGTAGGGCGTCCCGTCCTCGGCTTCTTCCGTGGTCATTTGCTCGGCAGTCGGGGAGAGCAGCCGGGCGAGCAACCTCGCGGCGGGCGTAAGTCCCTTTGTCGCCCAGTCCTCCATGCCGGCGAGCGACGAATAAGCGGACCAGCGATCCGGCGCATCGCCGAACAGCGACCGACCCGCGGCGTCTTCCATGTGTTCGACGGCGAGCCGCACACCGCCGTTTATCTCTCGGACGGAAACACCGGGTGCGAAGGGATTGGCATCGCCGAAGAGCGCGGTCCGCAGCGCGCCAAGCGCTTTTTGTGTGGCGGCGAAAGCATTGCCGTCAGCTCCCTCGCCCACAAAGGTCGGCCAATCCACGGAAATTCGTGTGACATGCTCGCGCAGCGCTTCGGCGGCGACCAATGCGGCCCTCGCGGCCCGCCCGGTTTCGGAGACCTCTGATGCGAGTGCGGTCTCGAGGGCCGATGCCGCACACGCCGCCTGTGCCAGTCCGCACAATGGAAACAAGGTGCCGACAATGCCCGGCACCTCTTCCGGTGTCCTGCCGCCGAGCAGGCGATTGATCGGTACCGGCTTCGGCGCATCGAAACGGACCGCAACGATCTTTCCGTCGTCGCAATCGAGTTCGATGCCGAGGGTGCCGATCAGGCTCATGAGTCTTCGGTCCCACGGTCGCCAAGACCGAACAGCCTTCTGCGTGAAAGGACCGGCGGTGCCCCGGCCGGCGCAGGGGGATCGGGGAGCCTGCCTTCCCAGATGGCGACCATGTCGTGATCCTCGGTATCGTTCTCGTGATCCTCGGTGACGAGAGCGAGGATTTCGCGTGCGGTGGCCTCCGCTGCCTCCTGGTCGGCGAATTCGAACATGGGCGAAAACAGCGAACAGGACCGGTAGTCGCCGATATCCCCGTCACGCCCCTGGATAAACTCGAATCGCCCGGCCGGGAACGTCACGGAACTCTTGGTGCCCGCCGCCGGGGCGTTTTCCCCAGGCACGTCAGGCAGCAGCATCAGGTTCATGAACCAAGGGGTCGTCAGCACGCAAAGCCATTCCGCCTCAAACGGGCGCATCCCGATAACCCGCACAGAAAGGACCGGGTTGAGGATGGGCACGCCGGCCATCGTCGTGCTCTGAATGCGCCGGAACACCGTCTCGATGCCATGCGCGAGATCAATCGCGCGGTCACTCATCGGACACGACCATGAAATCCTCGCGTCGACCCTCGCAGTTCGGGCAACTCCAGTAATCCGGCAGATCTGCGAACGGCGTTTCCGGCGGAATTTGCCAGGCTGCATCGCCCTCCGCGGGGTCGTAGACATGCCAGCAGATCTTGCACTCCATCCGAGCCCTTGGCGAGATCCGTTTGCCGTCCCCGCCGTAGGAGCCGGAGAAGAAGTGGTCTTTCATTGATAGACCTTGAGAATCTCGACGAGGCGTTCATGGCTGTCGGCGATATCCTCCGGGGCCGCGCAGACGACTTCCGGCACGTCGACCACTTCGATGGAGTTGAGAATCAGCGTGTCCTGAGAATTGTAGAAGCGGACCCACCAGACCCCGGCAACCCCCGTCGACATGACGCGGCAATTGCCGTAACCGCGCGACAGCGCCGTGACAATACCGCGACCAAGCGTTTCGTCGATCAACAGGAGATCCGCTTCGGTATGCGGCAACAGCGAGAGGTTGATGACATGCGGGTCCTGGCTGGTACGAGGTTTGCTGATCTGGTCGCCAATCTCCGTCAGCAGCGGGGGCGCGTTGAAGACCTCAGGCCCAAAACTGCGCGGCAGGCTGAATTCGTGTCCGGTGCGCTCCGTCAGTCGCTCGCGCACGCTCATCGGGAAGGCACCCACCTCAACCGCGTCGGCGACAAGCCGCCCGTCCGGCGCGCTCGTGCGGACCCGCCAAACGCCGGCAAGAACTGATTCCTGTACCTGCACGTCGCTGCCGCAGACAACCGATACCTCCCCCTCGCCGAGCGCCTGATCGACGAAGGCAAGGTTGGCCTTGTCGAGGCCGTCGAGCGGGACGCGGACGCTGTTGCCCGGCGTCCACGCAGCAAGCGCCTCCACGATCGCGTGCAGCGCCGCCTTGGCGCCGTTCAGCATCGCCGCGTCTTCCGGCTCGGGAAGGGCGGGCGAATGGAAGGTCGCCATGCTTTTCGGCATTTCCATGAATTGCAGGACGCCATCGCCCTCGTCGGGCTGCGATCCGGGTCCGAGAAACGAAAGGTCGGGCGCCATAACTGTCTCCGCGGTCAATGGATGTGGGGGGCTTCGTCGCCGCCCGTGGCGGGGGGCTCGGGCAGACGAAAGGGCGGCGGGGCGGATGGTTCGCGCTGGAGGATCTCGGCGATTTCGAGCAGGTAGTCGTTCCAGTCGAGCACCCGGCTGATGGCGCCGAGATATTCGCCGTCGCGAAGGAAAACCAGCGCCGGAAAGGCCGGAAATCGATAGCGCGCCTGTAGCTTGCGTTCGCTGGCGCGGTCGACCACCGCCGCCTCGAACGTGCTGTCGAAGGCCGTCACCAGCTCGGGCAAGATCACGGCAACATCGCTGCTTTCGCCGAGCCGCTGCCAGTCGCCCTGGAAGAACAGCACGCCGAACCGCGCCGTGCGGCCAAAGGCGTCGAGGTCGGCTTCACTGACGAGCGGATAGCCGTGACGATTGAATAGGGTTTCGGTCAATGGCGAATAGAGGGTCATCATGCATCCTTCTCGAGATTTTTGCTCGGGCGCAGGAACTCCGGAAGTCGGGGCTCGCGGCCGATAAGGTCGGCAAAGAGATGATCGAGATCAGTCTCTCCGGTCATCGCGCGCCCGACTGCCTCCAGCGCATCCTCGATGTGCTTCGCGTCGAGCGCGGTGATCTTCTCTCGGGCGGCGCCGAGAAAGGTGAGCACCCAATCGCCCGGCTCGACTGCGCCCACGAGCCTGGTATCGATGGTCGCCTCGACGTTGCGGCTGGTGGCGCGGGCGAAGCCGACGCCGGCCTCGATGATGCGGTACGGAACGCCGACGCACATCAGTCTGCGCTCCCCGTCTTCGCCACGAGCGCTGCCATCTCGGCGTTGAAATCGTCCGGGCCACTGAAATGGCCGCCGACGAGAACCCGCTCGTCGCCGTGGCGGAAGGCGAGGCTCTCGGCCGGCCGTCCCTGCTCGTAGGCAGCAAGCAACATTTCCCGCGAGGCGATCGTGGACTCGTCGGTCAGCGGTGCATCGCGTTCAACCAGTTCGATGCCGAGTGCTCGCAGCCAGTCGCGGGCCGCCTCGATTGCCGGTTCGACTTGCGCCTTGACCTGCGGACGCAGGCTGCCGCCGAAATCCTCCAGTTCCACGGGCTGTACGCCGACGAGCAGCAGGCGGGACGGGTAGTCGCCGGCGAGTTCCGCCATGGCGAGAACCTCCTGGAAACCCGTCTGGTGCAGCGACATCTTGCGTACGCCGAGAAAGGCCGGCACCTCGCCATCCTCGACAAGTTTCATCGTGCCCGGCGGCAGATCGTAGTCGACCGCATCGAAAACGACGAGGACGTCGGCCTCGCGGATATGCTGGACGAGATAGATGCCCTGCGTGCCGCCGTCCATGACGCGCACGCGCGCATCCTCCGCGAAACGCCGGTGGAACGCCTCCACGGCGCGGACCCCGAAACCTTCGTCGGCCCACAGAAGGTTGCCGATGCCGAGGACGAGCACCGAAGGCGCTGTGTCCATGAGTTCCTCCCAGACTCGTTGGCTCTCCGGTCGCAAGCGCTGTGCCAAACGCGCACGGATGAAAAAGCATTTCGATTCAAAGCCGTTTGCAAGACGGGGATTCTGAAGTGAAAGGAAAAATTCCGATATGAAAAGGACAGGTGCAATATGTTCTTCCATCGGCGACATGCGGTTTCGACTGGAAACGTTGCTGCCGGTTGCCGGATTTCCGCTATGAAAACGAAACCGGCGCGGTTGCCCGCGCCGGTTTCGCCGTGGTCCCGGGAGAATCAGACCGACTTGTCGTCGCGGAATGTCCGCCAGCCCGAGAACATCGACGAGATGATCGATTGGCGGGACATGATGTCCTCGCGCACCGCGGCATAGATGTGGATGATGATGAAGCAGACCATCACCCACAGGCCGAGGTGATGCCAAGTGTGAACGTCCTGGCTTTGTCCGAAAAGCGGAATCACCCAGCTTGAGAACAGCGTGTTCTGCCAGCTTCCCATGCCGGTTCCCTCGCCGTAGAGGGCAAGCCCGGTCACGATCATGAAGATCGTCAGCCAGACAAACATGATGTGCATCACGAAGGTGGCCAGCGGGTTGTGGCCCATGTACTTCATCGGCTGCTTGATGAGCATCGCGTACCAGCCCACTTCGTGGAACAGTTCGCGCCAGAAGCGTCCCCGCCAGACCGGTGGAAGGAAGACCTGCCGGGCGTGCCGGTTGCCGACCAGCGCCCAGTAGATACGGAACAGGAAGCCGACGAACAGCACGTAGCCGGCGGAGAAGTGGATGTAGCGGATCCAGCCGAATACGAAGCTCGCGCTGGCCTCGCCGCCGATGGCCGGCGGCGGCGATCCGATGAGATAGCCGGTGCCGATGAGCGCGAAGATGGCGAAGGCGTTGATCCAGTGCCACAGGCGCACCGGCGCCTCGTAGACATAGACGGCTTCCTCTCGGTGAGCCTGGTGGGTTGTGTCCATGACGCCCTCCTTACCCTGCCAGAAGAGCGATGCCGGAACCGGCGACGGCAAGCCCCACACCGTGACGCAGCAGCGTGGTGTGCACAGTACCAATGCCGATACCGATGCCGACGGCATGAATCGCGGCCGTGGAAATCGCAAAGCCGATGATATAGGCGAAAACGCCGCCTGTGGCCTCGGCCGCGTGCGCATGACCGTGGAAGGCCGCGAACAGCCCGCACAGGGCGACGCCGACCGCGAGCGGCAGACGCGCACCCGCCACAATCATGAGGCCGGAGACGAGGACCGATGCGGCAATCATGCTCTCGACCGCCGGTAGGCCGATTCCGGCAAAGGCGAGCCACGCTCCGGCGATCATCGCCGCAACGAAGGCGAGCGGCGCGATCCAGGCCCGGCGCGGGGCGGCGAGCGCCGACCACACGCCCACCGACAGCATGGCGAGAAGGTGGTCAGCGCCGAATAGCGGATGCGCGAGGCCCGCGGAAAATCCGTCGGCGTTGCCAGCACCCGTATGGGCGAGCGCAGGCGAGGCAGCGAGAGCCGCGGCGGCGGCGACGATGATTTGGGTACGTTTGTTCATGTCATCCTCCCTCAGCGCACCGTGACCTTCGCCATCTCCTGCCCGTCCGGACCCATCACATGGGTCGAGCAGGCGAGGCACGGATCGAAGGAATGCAGCGTGCGCAGGATCTCCACCGGTTCCTCCGGCCGTTCCACCTTCGTGTCCATCAGCGAGGCTTCGAAGGCGCCGATATTGCCGGCATGGTCGCGCGGCGAGCCGTTCCAGGTCGTCGGCACCACGCACTGGTAGTTGTCGATCTTCTGGTCCTTGATGCGCACCCAGTGGCCGAGCGCCCCACGCGGCGCTTCGGTGAAGCCGACGCCCTTGACCTCGGTCGGCCACGTCGCCGGGTCGAACTTTTCCGTGTTCGCCGTCGCCGTGTCGCCCGCCTTGATATTGGCGATCAGCTTGTCGAGGAAATAGACCTGCTTGCGCGCCGCCCATTGCGCCTCAAGCGCGCGCGCCGCCGTGCGGCCAAGGGTCGAGAACAGTGCGGTGAGCGGAACGCCGAGCGCCCGCAGCGTGGAATCGACCTGTTCCTTGATCTCCTCGTGCCCCTTGGCGTAACCGACCACGTAGCGGGCGAGGGGCCCGACTTCCATGGCATGGCCGCGCCAGCGCGGCGCCTTGATCCACGAATATTTCGCGCCCTCGTCGATCTGCTCGATGTTGGTCCTGGATCCCTTGGCGTTGGGACCGAGCGCATAGTTCGGCTCGGTGACGCCGTCCCAGGGATGAAGGCCCTTCGCTTCGTCCGGATACTTGTACCAGCTGTGCGGCACGAACTCCTGGATCTGCTCGGGGTCGCGCACGTCGACCGGCAGCACCTCGGCGAGGTTGCCGTTGATGATGGCGCCCTGCGGCATCATCAGGTTGCCGGCGGAATAGTCGTTCGCCTTGTCCGGGATGTCGCCATAGGCAAGCACACTCTTGCCCGACAGGCCGCCGCCATAGAGCCAACCCTTGTAGAGATTGCCGATGGCGATGACATCGGGGATGTAGACATTGTTGATGAATGTCTCGGCCCGTTCGACGATCGATTTGACGTAGTTGAGGCGCTCCATGTTGATCGGCGCGCCGGCCGCAAGCTCGCCATCCATGTTGATGGCGCAGGGCACGCCGCCGACCAGCCAGTTGGGATGCGTATCCTTGCCGCCGAAGATGGTGCGGACCGTCATGATCTCCTTCTGGAAATCGAGCGCTTCCAGATAGTGGGTCACCGCCATCAGGTCGGCTTCCGGCGGCAGTAGATAGGCCGGATTGGTCCAGTAGCCGTTCTTGAACGGCCCGAGTTGGCCCGATTCGACGAACTTCTTCAGCCGGTTCTGTACATCCCGGAAATAGCCGGGAGACGAATTGGGGTGGGATGGCGAAACGGCCTGCTGCAGCTCGGAGGTTGCCTTCGGATCGGCCCTGAGCGCGTTGACGGGATTGACCCAGTCGAGGGCGTGCAGATGGTAGAAATGCACCAGGTGGTCATGCACCTGCAGCGAGAGCTGCATGATGTTGCGGATCGAGTTGGCGTTTTCGGGGATCTTGATCGAAAGCGCGTCCTCGACCGCGCGCACCGAGGTGAGCGCGTGCGTGCCGGTGCACACGCCGCAGATGCGCTGCACGAAGGCCCAAGCGTCGCGCGGGTCGCGGCCCTTGAGGATGACCTCGAGCCCGCGCCACATCGTGCCGGTGGAGACCGCGTTGCGGATGAAATTGTTCTCGTCGATGTTCACCTCGCAGCGCATGTGGCCTTCGATGCGCGTGACCGGGTCGACGACCACGCGCTGGCCGCCCGTGTCGAGGTTGAACCCGTTGGGGGTCTGGATGCCCATCAGCTGTTTCCTCCCTTTTCACGGATGCGCTTGACTGCGCTCAACGCGGCATGCGTTGCGGCGGCCGCGCCGACGGCCAGCGCCGCCGTACCGCCGATCTTGTCGGCATTGGCTTCGATGCCGAAGCCGTGGATGTCGGTCAGGCGGTTGTAGAAGCCGCCCTTGTCCCAGAAGCCGTCCTCCGAGCAGCCGATGCAGGGGTGGCCCGCCTGGATCGGGAAGGACAGGCCGCCATTCCAGCGCACCGTCGAGCACGCGTTGTAGGTCGTCGGGCCCTTGCAGCCGACCTTGTAGAGGCAGTAGCCCTTGCGTGCGCCCTCGTCGTCGAAATGCTCAACGAACTGGCCGGCATCGAAATGCGGCCGGCGGTAGCACTTGTCGTGAATGCGCTGCGAGTAGAACATCTTCGGCCGGCCCTGGCGGTCGAGTTCGGGCAGCTTCTCGAAGGTGAGGATGTAGGTGATGACCGCGGTCATCACTTCAGAGATCGGCGGACAGCCGGGCACCTTGATGATCGGCTTGTCTGGCAGGCCGGGCACCATGTGCACCGGCGTGGCGCGCGTCGGGTTCGGCCGCGCCGCCTGCACGCAGCCCCACGAGGCGCACGAGCCCCACGAGATGATCGCCTTGGCGTTGGAGGCGGCGTATTTCAGCTGCTCGACGAACGGCTTGCCGCCGATGATGCAGTACATGCCGTCTTCGTTGAGCGGAGGATTGCCCTCCACCGCAAGAATGTAGTTGCCCTTGTACTGTTCGACCGTCTCCGTAACGATCGCTTCCGCCTGGTGGCCGGCAGCCGCCATGATCGTGTCGTCGTAGTCGAGCGAAAGCATCGACAGGATGACGTCCTTGACCAACGGATGCGCCGAGCGGATGAAGCTTTCCGAACAGCATGTGCATTCCAGGCCGTGCAACCACAGGACGGGTATGCGCGGCTTGGATTCCATGGCGTAGGCGATCTTTGGCGCGAACGCCGGTCCGAGGCCGAGCGAAGCGGCCGTCAGGCTACAGAATTTGAGGAAAGACCGCCGGGTAATCCCCTGGCGGCGCATGACCTCGTAGAATGTTTCCTGCATCGATGGGTCCTCCGATGGCTCGACGACAATCCTCCTCGTCGAGCCGTGAACCCGCAGTGCAATCCAGGTGCCAATCGGTTACCGATTGAATGAATTACAAAATTTGCCGTGATCGGAAAAAATGGAAGGCGCGCGACCGGTCGCGCGCCTTTCTGAATGAATAACTCGCTTGCAGTTCGTGCGGCCTGTTACGCACCCGCAAGCATCGCCATGCCCGATCCGGCCACGGCGAGGCCAAGGCCGTAACGCAGCCACGTCGTCCGTGCCGCCATGACGCCGATTCCGATACCGGCCAGATGGATGGTCGCCGTGGCAGATGCAAACCCGATGATGTAAGCCACGATGGCGCCTGTCGCCTCGCCGCCATGAGCATGGCCGTGGAAGACGGCAAAGACGCCCGCCAGAGCTACGCCTGCCCACGCTGGAAGCCGGGCGCCCGCAACGACCATCAGTCCCAGCGCCAGAACCGATGCGGCGATCATGCTTTCGACGGCCGGAAGGCCGATCCCGGCGATGCCGAGAGTGGCTCCGACGATCATGGCGGCCACGAAGGCAGCGGGCGCCAGCCAGGCTTTCCTGGGCGCGGCGAGCGCTGACCAGATGCCAACCGACAACATCGCCAGAAGGTGATCTGCACCGAGGAAGGGATGCGCCAGCCCGGCCGCCAGTCCGCTGGCATGTCCGATACCCGAGTGCGCCAGCGCGGGGCTGGCCGCCAGCGCGCCCAGAACACCCAGTGATGCCAAAAGTCGCTTCGTCATGCGAGCCTCCATTGAATTAGGTTAGGGCTTGGCCGTTGATCGGGTGAGCATTTCGGCTTCGGCCGCGAACATCTCATCGTACAGCGCCCAGGCCTTTTCGGCGTCGGACGCGGTCATCTTCTGGATGGCGTTGCCCGAATGGACCATCACATGGTCCCCGACATCGATCATCTCGTGCTGGAGGAGAAAAAGGCTCACCTTTCGCTCCACGCCACGGGCTTCGCAGCGCGCCGAAAAGCGGTCGCGATTAAGCACGCGCATAGGGATAGCCAGACACATGAAGTTCCCCTTCGCAAGAAAACTAACGGCAGCTTTTGGCTCGCCATTTGATCCAAATCATGCATACATGTCCACGGATATCTAAATTCAAATTTATTGATGTAAGGGGGATTCTATGGGTGCCGGTCAAGGCATTCGCATGCCGCTTGTCCTCGGGATCGGCAATTCCCTGCTCAGTGACGATGGCATCGGTATCCATGTCATCAACGCGCTGGACTCACGCAGGGAAGATGGAAACGCTGCTCACGAATTTCAGACACGTGACGGCGGGACGATTGGCTTGGCACTGCTTTCCGAACTCGATCGGGAAACCGATCTGATCGTCGTGGACGCGATGGAACTCGGCGCTGTCGCCGGCACAGTTCGGACCTTCCTTAATGCTGACATGGATCGCCAGCTGACCGGGACGAAGCGTTCGGCCCACGAGGTGGCGCTTGCCGATCTGATCATGGCTGCGGAACTGTCCGGCTGCGCGCCTCGCCGGCGCGCCTTGGTCGCGGTCCAGCCCGAAGTCACGACCTGGGGCCTTTCCCCGACTCCGGCTGTCGAACGCGCGGTGGGACCGGCTTGCGACGCCGTCCTCACCCTTATCAGGGAGTGGTCGGATGAGCGCTGAAAACGGCCACGGACCGGTGCTGACCAGCGCTCTCGTGCGCAGCGTGGTTGGAGAAGTCGCCGAGCGGCTTGCCGCGTTTGCCAGTAGCGGCGAAACCGCTGCGATCGACCTGCGCAGCCTGCCGATGAGCGACGCAGACCGGGCCGAACTGCTTGCTTGGCTCGGCGAAGGCGAAATCGCCATCGCACTCGAAGTTGCGGGACCGAGCCGCATCCACGAAACCCGGTTTACGGGTGTGTGGTGGGTGCGCCATTTCGGCTCCGACGACCGCATCGCCGCCGAACGAATTGAAATTGCCCCCGTCCCCGAGATTCTCATTGCCGATCGCGCCGACATAGCGGCCGCTTCGGTTCGCCTTGCGGCGGAAATCGCCGCCGATTCCGTCCAGCCCCCAAGGGAGGTTGCCGAGCATGTCTGACCACAAGACCATTGGTGAATTGCTCGCCGCTCGCGGCGTATCGCGACGTGCGTTCCTGAAGTACACGGCGTGGCTCGCCAGCGCGATGGCACTACCGCCTTCGGCCTCGACTGCGATGGCCCAGGCTTTGTCGGCGGCGCGGCGACAGTCAGTCATCTGGCTTTCGTTCCAGGAGTGCACCGGTTGCACGGAATCGCTGACGCGATCCTTCAGCCCGTCTCTCGAGGAGATGATCTTCAACCTCATCTCTCTCGATTACCATGAGACGTTGCTGGCTGTTTCCGGTGCCGCTGCCGAGGAGGCCCGCCTCCAGGCGATGGAGGAAAACAAGGGCAAATACGTTGTCGTCGTCGACGGCTCGGTTTCGCTGAAGGATGATGGCGTCTATTCGGCCAACGCCGGAAAGACCAACCTGCAGACCCTGCAGGAAACCGCCAAGGACGCACTGGCGATCATCTCGGTTGGCAGTTGCGCCGCGTTCGGCGGCATCCCGATGGCCAATCCGAACCCGACCGGCGCGGCGGCCATCAGCGACGTCATCAAGGACAAGCCGATCATCAATATCCCGGGCTGCCCGCCGATCGCCGAGGCGATTGCCGGCACGGTCGCCTACCTGGTGACGTTCGGCAAGATTCCCGATCTGGATCATCTCGGCCGCCCGAAGGCATTCTTCGGCGACTCGATCCACGATCGTTGCTACCGCCGTCCATTCTACGACAAGGGGCTCTTCGCAAAGAGCTTCGATGACGAAGGCGCGCGCAACGGCTGGTGCCTGTATGAACTGGGCTGCAAAGGCCCCGTCACCTACAACGCCTGCGCCACACTGAAATGGAACGGCGGCGTCTCATTCCCGATCCAGTCGGGCCACGGTTGCATCGGCTGTTCGGAACCGCATTTCTGGGATCGCGGCGGGTTCTACCGTCCCTTGTCGGCACCCTATCCGGGGGCGGGTCCCACGATCGGAGCGGCCGCGGCCGCTGGCGTTGCCATAGGTGCCGGGGCGGCTTGGCTCGCCCGTCGGCGCCAGGCCAGCTACGCCAAAGACAACGCAGCCAAGCAGGGGACTTGAGTCATGGACCTCCTCGATTTTGCACGCGGGCCGGCGATCCATATTGCCTTGGCCATTTTTGCCTTCGGCGTCCTGTGGCGCCTTTTGGGCGTCTTGCTCCTGCCGTGGCGCCTGATCCAGTCGCCCGCGCGGCCCGGATCGCCTTCGCCGTTCTCCGCGGCGATCAAGGGCATCCTCGTAAAATTGTGGCCGCACAAGGAATTCATGGCCGGAGGCTTCTTCACGTTCCTCAACGGCTACGTCTTCCACGTCGGCCTGGCGATTGCGGTACTGCTGTTCGTTCCGCACATCCTGTTCATCAAGAACCTGATCGGCATCAGCTGGCCGGGCCTGCCGTCCAACGCGGTCTTCGCCGTTGGCGTCATCACGGCAGTTTCGTTGCTCGCGGCACTCGCCAATCGCCTGTCTAGCCCGGTGTTGCGGCTGATCTCGCGGGCTGACGACTACATCAGCTGGCTGATGACCTTTCTTCCGGTGATCACCGGTTTGCTCGCCGTCAGTCACCTCGGCGCGCGCTACGAGGTTCTCATCGCGATCCACATCCTTTCCGTCGCGGCGTTCCTGATCTGGTTCCCGTTCGGAAAGCTGATGCACGCATTCCTGTTCGTTTTCTCTCGCGGCATGACCGGCGTCCGCTTCGGTCACAGGGGGGCTGAGCTATGACTGCGACCACCACTTCCAAAGGCGTTCCCTACGACGTCCAGGGCGACATGAGCGAAGACGCCCGCCGCGACGCGGCGATGAAGGGCTTCGTTCGCGAATTCGGGGCCATTGCCGCCGCTCACATGGAATCCTGCGTGCGCTGCGGCATGTGCGCCAACGCCTGCCACTTCTACGTGGCTACGGGCGAGCCGGCCTACACCCCGATCAACAAGCTGCGTCCCTTCGAGCAGGCCTACCATCGCCATGCCGGCCCGTTTGCGCCGATCTACCGTATGCTCGGCATCGTTCCGAGCGTGACGGTGGAAAAGCTGGAAGAATGGGAACGCCTGCTGTTCGATGCCTGCACTTTGTGCGGGCGCTGCACGCTCGCCTGTCCGATGGGCATCGACATTGCGGAACTCATCAAGGAAGCCCGGCACGGCATGTTCAAGGCCGGTCTCATCCCTGATCGGCTGCAGTTGATGGACCGCACGACCAAGGCCTGGGGTAGCCCGGCAACGCCGGCGGAGGACTTCGCCGACATCATCAAGGAAGCCGGCGAGGAATACGGCGTCGAGATGAAGGTCGACCTTCCGCAAGCCGATTACCTCGTCACCGTAGCACCGGCCGAACTGACCGACCACACGAAGGCGCTAGCCGACGTGGCCCGGATCATGAACAAGATGGGCCTGTCCTGGACCTATCATTCGGAAGGCTTCGAGGCGTCCAACATCGGCTACCTCAATGGCGACACCGATCTCCAGGAAAAGATGACGCGCAGGCTCATCGACACGGCGGTCAAGATCAAGGCCAAGACACTGGTCCTGCCGGAGTGCGGCCATGCCTATGGCGCGGCCCGTTGGGAGGCCGCGCGGTGGTATGGCGGCGATGTACCGGTACGCATCATCCACATGACCGAGTTCCTTCAGGAGGCGGTCAACAGCGGCAAGATCAAGCTCAACCGCACCGATGCGACCGCATCGTTCCACGATCCTTGCCAGCTTGTTCGCCGCGGCGGTGTCACCAAGGCGCCGCGCGAAGTTCTCGACAAGCTCGGCTTCAAGCTGAAGGAACTCGAGAGCCACGGCTCGATGGCCTGGTGTTGCGGCGGCGGCGGCGGCGTCGTGTCCAACGTCCGCGCCGATCCGATCCGCTACAAGGCCTTCGAACTCAAGAAGAAGGAAGTCGAGGACGCCGGCGCGGAGCGGTTCATCACGGCCTGCGGCCAATGCCGCATCACGCTGGCGCAGGGCGCCAAGCATTTCAACTGGGACAAGAAGGTCGAGAGCCTGCTTGGGCTCGTGGCCGACAATCTGGCCGACTGACGGAGACGGATCATGAACCAGCGAATTGTCGTCGACCCGATCACCCGCATCGAAGGTCATCTGCGTATCGAGGCCGAAACCGGGGCGGACGGCTCCATCAAGGGGGCCTACTCCTCCGGAACGATGGTGCGTGGCATCGAACTGATCCTCAAGGGGCGCGATCCGCGCGAAGCCTGGGCTTTCGCCCAGCGCATCTGCGGCGTCTGCACGCTCGTCCATGGCATTGCCTCAGTGCGTTCCGTGGAAAACGCGCTGGGGTGGGAAATCCCCGCCAATGCGCAATTGATCCGCAATCTGATGATCGCGGCGCAATACGTGCATGACCACGTCATGCACTTCTACCACCTGCACGCGCTCGACTGGGTCGATGTTGTCTCTGCGCTGAAAGCCGATCCGGCAGCGACTTCCGCGCTTGCCCAGTCGATTTCGTCGTGGCCCAAATCGAGCCCCGGCTACTTCGCCGACACGCAGAAGAAGATCAAGGACTTCGTCGAAGCCGGCCAGCTTGGCATCTTTGCCAACGGTTTCTGGGGCAATCCCGGCTACAAGCTGCCGCCCGAAGCCAACCTCATGGCGGTCGCGCACTATCTGGAAGCGCTCGTCTGGCAGCGCGAGGTCGTGCAGATCCATACGATCTTCGGCGGCAAGAATCCGCATCCGAACTTCCTTGTCGGCGGCTCCCCGTCACCGATTTCCATCGACGCAACGGCGTCCGCCGGGGTCGCCGGCACGGCGTTTAACGTCACCACGCTTGGCCAGATCAAGTCGATCATCCAGAAGATGCGCGACTTCGTCGACCAGGTCTATGTGCCTGACACGCTCGCCATCGCATCCTTCTACAAGGATTGGTTCGAGCGCGGCGAAGGCGTCGGCAATTTCATGACCTATGGCGACTTCCCAGAAAAGGGCATGGGCGATCCGTCGAGTTGGCTGATCCCCTCCGGCGTCATTCTCAACCGCGACTTGTCGACGATCCATCCCATCGACATGAACGCGCCTGACGAGATCCAGGAATTCGTTTCCCATTCCTGGTACGACTATTCCGGCGGCAAGAACGCCGGCCTGCATCCCTATGACGGCCAGACCAACCTGAACTATTCCGGGCCGAAGCCGCCATACGACCAGCTTGACGTCGAACAGAGCTATTCCTGGCTCAAGTCGCCGCGCTGGAAGGGCCACGTCATGGAGGTCGGCCCGCTCGCGCGCGTCCTGATGCTCTATGCCAAGGGCCATGAGCCGACGAAGGCGCTCGCCGACATGGCTCTCGGCAAGCTTGGCGTGCCGCTGACGGCGATGTTCTCGACGTTGGGTCGCACCGCCGCGCGAACGCTGGAAACCAAGATCATCGCCGACCAGATGATGATCTGGCTCGATAATCTCGTGGCCAACATCAAGGCCGGCGACCTTTCGGTCCATAACGACAAACTCTGGGATCCGAGCACCTGGCCCAAGGAGGCGCGCGGCGTCGGCTTCATGGAGGCTCCGCGCGGCGCTCTCGCCCACTGGATCGTGATCAAGGACGGCAAGATCGACAACTATCAGGCAGTGGTGCCGTCAACCTGGAATGCCGGCCCGCGCGATGCGGACGGCAAGCCCGGTCCCTACGAGGCCGCGCTCATGGATCGCCACCAGCTCTTTGATCCGAAGCAGCCTCTGGAAATCCAGCGGACCATTCATTCCTTCGACCCCTGCATCGCCTGCGCAGTGCATGTCGTCGATCCGGATGGCGAAGAACTGCTGCAATTGCAGGTCAACTGACCTCGTGGAAATGTCCAAGCAAAACGACCGGCCTCAGGCCGGTCGTTTTCATTTAACGTAGGACGATCTTTCAGCCGCTCTTCGGCTTCTTCTTGTCGGCAAGCTGGCCCCAGGAATTCTGCTGGGCCAGCATCTGGCGCAGATAGGCGACATTGGCCTCGGCCTGATCGGGGGACAGTTCGCGCCGGGCAATCTGTTCAGCCTCGTCGAAACGGCCCTGCAGCCCAACCGTCAGGGCGAGATTCTGGCGCACGCGGCTGTCGGCGCCGGAAGCCTGCGCGGCGCGGCGCAGATAGGTTTCGGCGGTCGAGAGATCGCCGGAAAGAAGATAGGACATGCCGAAATTCGACAGGATGGAGGCCTCGCCGGGACGGATATCGAGCGCCTTCTGGTACAGCGCCCGCGCCTCGTCGGTCTGGCCAAGCTGGTCGAGGATCGCGCCCTCCGCCGAAAGCAGCTTCCAGTCGGGATATTCAGGTGTCTGGGCCCGGCGAACCGCGTCGAGCGCGGCATCGAATTCCCCGGCTCCCGCAAGCGCCTTGCCATAGGCGGCGAGGACCTGACGGTCCTTCGGATGGGAAATCGCCGCCTTGCGCATCACTGCGAGCGCCTGGTCGTCCCGGCCCGTCAGGCGCAGCGCATCGGCGTAGGCAAGCGACGTCGCCTTGTCCGTGGGGTCCTTGGCGTAGCGGTCACCCAGGCGGGCCAGCGCGCCGGCAGCCTCGGTCTCGGTCATCTGGTCGATGGGCTTTCCCCGGTTGACCGATCCGGTTGTCATCCTGCCCGAGGCGCAACCCGCAAGGGCCACCGCCAGCACCAGCGCCACACCCGCCCTGGCAAGGATCCGCCCATGTCCGGCGCTGTCATTTCGGCGGGTCATTCGTGGTCTCCCGGTGGGGTTTTGGCGGCGTTTCAGTTGCCCGATTCTCCGCCCAGCAATATTCTGTTAACCCTAACGGTCGGTTAATAAGTGCCGCTTCCGGAGAGCTCGCCCATGCCCGTCACCTTTGTCGCCGGCCCTCTTGCCGACGCGCTTCCCATCCACTTTTGCCGGCCCGATGAACCTGTCCCGCAGGACGCCCGCGCCTGGGCGGAAGCGAACGGTTTTGCCGCCGAGGCCGGAAGGGTGTTGGTCTATCCGGGGCCGTCGGGGCGCCCCGCCGGGGCACTGCTCGGCGTCGGTAAAGACATCGGAGGCCATGCCCCGCTTCTTTCCGGCGCGCTCGCCAAAGCGCTTCCCGCCGGCAACTGGCGTCTTGAAGGCGGTCTCTCTGACAGGCGGTTGGCGGCTCTCGGATTGGCACTCGGAGCCTATGTTTTCGGCCGGTATGGGAAGAAGCCAGGTCGTGATTTGACCATCGTACTTCCCGAAGGCCTCGATTTCGGTAGGCTGGAAGCCGAGATCTCCGCCCACACATTGGTGCGTGACCTCGTCAATACACCGACCAACGACATGGGGCCCGGAGCGCTGGAGGAGGCCGCGGCCGAGCTCGCCGGAGCCAACGCCGCCGCCTTGACGGTCACACGAGGCGAGGCGCTCCTCTCCGCCGGCTTCCCGATGATCCATGCCGTTGGTCGAGCCGGCGCCGAAGCACCGCGGCTGATCGATATGACCTGGGGCAGCGCGGCCGCGCCGAAGATCACGCTTGTCGGCAAGGGCGTGTGTTTTGATACCGGCGGCCTCGATATCAAGCCATCGTCCGGCATGTTGCTGATGAAGAAGGATATGGGTGGCGCCGCCAATGTGCTTGGCCTTGCCGCGATGATCATGCGCGCAGCCTTGCCCGTGCGCCTGCGCGTGTTGATTCCGGCCGTCGAAAACTCGATTTCGGCGAATTCCTATCGTCCCGGTGACGTTCTCAGAAGCCGCAAGGGGTTGACCGTCGAGATCGGAAACACCGATGCCGAGGGCCGGCTCGTGCTTGCAGATGCGTTGGCATTTGCTGACGAGGAGGCGCCCGATCTGCTCGTCGACATGGCGACGTTGACCGGCGCGGCGCGTGTTGCGCTCGGTCCCGATCTTCCTCCCTTCTACACCGACGACGACCGCCTTGCGGCCGACCTCGCGAAAGCATCCGTGACCGAGGCCGATCCGCTCTGGCGTATGCCGCTTTGGCCAGCCTACGACGGAAAATTCTCCTCCAAGATCGCCGACGTCAACAACGTCAATTCCGATGGCTTCGCCGGTTCCGTCATTGCGGCGCTGTTTCTCAAGCGCTTCGTCGACAAGGCCAAATCCTGGGCGCATTTCGACATCTTCGCCTGGAATCCGGTCGACCGTCCGCACGGGCCGGTCGGCGGCGAGGCGCAGGCGATCAGGGCCATCGCGCGGGTTCTCGATGAACGCTATCGCCGTTGACGGCGAAGCCGGGCGGGCGATACGGTACGGAACCGAAACGAGATCCAGTTCCGTGGCGTTGACGCTGTCTCCGAGCGAGGCCCTGAGGTTATGGCAGTCCGTTGCGGTGGCTGAGGCCGCGAGCGGCATGCCTGACCTGTCGCATCGACAGGCCGCGATCCTGTTGACGGTCTACCTCGACCCGCCGCCGCACACCGTTCGCGGGCTAGCTGCTCGCCTCAATGTCACCAAGCCGGTCGTGACTCGCGCCCTCGACACGCTCGGGTCCATGAAGCTTGTCTCGCGCCACCGCGACGAGGCGGATCGGCGCAACGTTCTGGTACGACGTACGGTCGAGGGCGCCCTGTTCGTCGAGCGTTTCGGCGACCAGATCATTGCCCGTGCCAGGGAGTTGCACTCGTGACAGCGCTGGATCCCAGGCTCAATGCCTTCCGCCCCGACCTCGCCGATTTCCGCCTGGAGGGCGTGGTCGAGGCCGAGCACTATGTGGAAGCCAAGCGGGCCGAGGTCGGCGCCGCCGTCGTCGACGTTCGCCGCGCGCCGGACGATGGCGCCATGCTCGACACGCAGTTCCTGCTCGGCGAGCGCGTCAAGGTGTTCGAGTCGCGCAAGGGCTGGTCCTGGGTTCAGTCGGAGCGAGACAACTATGTCGGCTATGTCCGTGGCGCCGATCTTTCGCCCGGCCACCTCAAGCCGACCCACGAAGTGATCGCGCCGCGCACTTTTGCCTATCGCGAACCCGACATGAAGATGCCCGTGACGCGGGCGCTGTCGATGGGCAGCCGCTTCTCCATCGCCGGCCTCACGGAAACCCGTGGGCTTGCTTATGTCGTCACTGACACCGGCGAGGCGATCGTCGCCGAACATGTCCGCCCCATCGGACCGCATGCGGGCGACTATGTGGCCTATGCGGAAAGGCTGCTCGGCACGCCCTATCTGTGGGGCGGAACATCGGCATTCGGCGTCGACTGCTCGGGTCTGGTGCAGCTTTCCATGCGCATGGCCGGCAATGATGTGCTGCGCGACACGCCGATGCAGGAGATGTCGATTGGCACGGTCATCGACCGCAAGCGCGACGGGCTGAAACGCGGCGACCTCGTCTTCTGGAAAGGACATGTAGCCATTGTCACGGATGACGGCCAGACGATCCTGCACGCGTCCGGCGCGACGATGGATGTGACGCGCGAACCTCTCAATGGCGCCATCGAGCGTATCGCCCGACTCTACGGGTTGCCGACGTCCTATCGCCGGCCGTGAAAGCCTGCGGCGATCTTCAGAACCGTGTTCCAGTTACGGCCGGTCCCCTGAACGCCGAGAGCGCGTTCGATTGCCGGCATCGTCAGCTTTGAATTGCCGATGCCGTCGGGATAGCAGGCATAGAGGTGACGGCCGAAAAGCCGTACGGTCTCACGCCCGGCAATGGTGGCTGAGAGCAGGCCCACCTTGTCTTGCGGCGGCTCGTTTTTCAGCGCGACAAGGACGAGATGGCTCGGATCGCGTTCCGCCATGTCTTCAAAGGGATTGGACGCGACCGCTTCGCTCCATTCCGGCTCTGTGCGGACGAAGAACGTCGTCCTGAGCCCGAGACGGCGTTCGGCCTCCGCTTCAAGGGCGGCTTCGAGATCGTCACGCGTATCGGTGTCAAAGAGCACATTGCCGGTGGCGAGAAGCGTCTTCACGTCGCCAAGCCCAAGCGACCGGAACATTGCCGCGAGATCGGTCATGGCGACCTTGCCGGTACCGCCGACATTGACCGCCCGCAGCAGCGCGACCGCTACCATCGTCAATAGCCCCGATCCGGATCGACCAGATTCTCGAATGGCATGCCGGAATGGTACCGTCCGATCTGCCGGGCCACGTAGCGCACGACGTCGGATCGCGGCGACCAGGCCGCTACATGCGGCGTGATGAACAGGTTCGGCGCCGTCCACAACGGATGTTCGAGCGGAAGCGGCTCGGTCTCGAACACGTCGAGCGAGGCCCCTTTCAAGAGGCCCTCGCGTAAGGCGCGGTCGATGTCGGCGTCGATCTGCGTGCGTCCGCGACCGCCATTGATGTAGAAGGGGCCGCCGAGTGCGCCGTCACGCCTCAGCTTCTTCAGAAGGTCATAGGTGACGAGATGCCGGGTCGCCGGCGTCAGCGGCAGCAGCGATACCAGCATGTCCGTGCCGGCCAGAAACGCGCCAAGTTCAGCGTCGCCGCCGAAACAGTCGATGCCATCGTTGGTCTTCTTCGTCCGCGACCAGCCGCGCAGGCGAAAGCCGAGCGCGGCGAGCTTGCGCGCCGCGTCTATCCCGAGCACCCCAAGCCCCATGATGCCAACGGTGATTTCTTCCGCACCCGGTTGATGCGGTCGCAGCCACCATTTCGCCGCCTGGTTCGCTTCGTAGGTCCTGAGTTGGCGCAGATGCGCCAGGCACTGCAGCACCACCCATTCGCTCATGCGGTTGGTCAGGTCGCGCCCGACATAGCGCACGACCGGCAATCCCCTGGGCAGGTTTCGTGCTCCCAGGAGGTGATCGACCCCGGCGCCGAGCGAAAACAGCGCCTTCACCCTGCCAAGCCGGCCGAGCAGTTCCTCATTCGGCGCCCAGACAACCGCCCAGTCCGCCGCTTCGATGTCAGCCTGCGTAGCATCGCCACCCCAAACGGCGCGGCCCTGCGGGAAAGCCTGGGCGAATTCAGGCAACCATTGCTCGGGCGAGTCACCCTCCACCGCGACGATGATCGTTTCCTGTCGCCCGATCATGCCGTTCCTCTGGTCACGAGCCGCGCCACCCGTTCCCGCCCGTGCCGGGCAAACCACAACAGCGCCGAGATCGCGAAGCCGTTATGGATCGTGCCGGCATCGACGGCTGCCAGCGCTTCCTGCGGCGAGGCGAGGAAGGGCCGGATATCCTCATCCTCGTCGACGCCGGCATGCGCGGCCATCGCCGTGGCATCGACCAGGGCGAGGAAGATGGTGGCGAATTCGTTGGTCAGCCCGGGCGTCGGCAGGAACGAAAAGGCGCGGTCGAGCGCCAGCGCGTCGAGCCCGGTCTCTTCCATCAATTCGCGCCTCGCGGCGGCCTCGTCGCCCTCGCCGGCCTCGACCCCGCCGGCCGGCAATTCGACCAGTTCGCCGAGCCCGTTGGCGAGATGCGCCGCCAGCCGGTACTGCCGGATCAGCACCAGCCGGTCGCGGCCGGGATCAAAGGCGAGGATGCCGACGACGCGCCCGCCTTCCAGCAATTCGCGGCGGGTCGACACCATTTCGCCCGACGCTTCGCGGTGCCTGACATCATAGGCCCTGAGCGGCCGGAATCGCCCGCCGAGTTCCTCCTGTCCGGTGATGTCCGTTTCGACCGCGCCGTCGGCAATGGGCGCGCTCATTGCGACACCGCCCCGGCGGACGTCGTGCGCACGTCGAAGGCGGCGGCGATCAGCGCCTTGGTGTAATCGCTTTGCGGACGCTCGAAGATCGCCTCGGCCGGCCCGCGCTCGACCACCTGGCCGTTGCGCATGACGATCACCTGGTTGGCGAGCGCGCGGACCACCTTCAGGTCGTGGCTGATGAACAGATAGGCGAGGTGGTGACGCTGCTGCAGGTCGCGCAGCAGCTCGACCACCTGCGCCTGCACGCTCATGTCGAGCGCCGAGGTCGGCTCGTCGAGCATGACGAATTTCGGCTTCAGCACCATGGCGCGGCCAATCGCGATGCGCTGGCGCTGTCCGCCGGAGAATTCGTGCGGGTAGCGGTGCCGCGTTTCGGGGTCGAGGCCTGTCTCGGCAAGCGCTTCGACGACGCGCGCGTCGCGCTCCTCGCGCGACAGGCCGGGTTCGTGCACGGCCAATCCCTCGGCGACGATTTCGCCGACCGACAGGCGCGGGCTCAGCGAACCATAGGGGTCCTGGAAGACGATCTGGATTTCGCGGCGCAGCGGCCGCATCGCCTTGGCGCTTCGCTTCGAGATCGTCTCTTGGCCGTAGCGGATATCGCCGGTCGATGAAATCATGCGCGTCAGCGCCAGGCCGAGCGTCGTCTTGCCCGAACCCGATTCGCCGACCACGCCGACCGTCTCGCCCGCGCGCACCGCGATGTCGATGCCGTCCACCGCCTTCACATGGTCGACGGTCTTGCGCATCAGCCCCTGCTTGATCGGGAACCACACGCGCACATCGTTGCCCGACATCACCGTTTCAGCGTCGTCGGCCGGCGCCAGCGGCCGCCCCTTCGGCTCGGCGGCGAGCAAATGGCGTGTATAGGCATGCTGCGGATTGGCGAAGATCTCGGCCGTCGGCCCGTTTTCGACGATCTCGCCCTTGGTCATCACGCAGACGCGGTCGGCGATGCGCCGGACGATGCCGAGATCGTGCGTGATGAACAGCATCGACAGCCGCCGCTCGACCTTGAGTTTCGCCAGCAGTTCGAGGATCTGCGCCTGCACCGTCACGTCGAGCGCGGTCGTCGGCTCGTCGGCGATCAGCAGCTTCGGATCGTTGGCAAGCGCCATGGCGATCATCACGCGCTGGCGCTGTCCGCCGGACAGTTCGTGCGGATAGGCGCCGAGGCGCTTTTCCGGTTCGCGGATGCCGACCTGGCGCAGAAGGTCGAGCGTGCGTTCGCGCGCCTTCGCCCCGGTGATCCCCTTGTGGAGCGCCAGCACCTCGCCGATCTGCCGGTCAATCGTGTGCAGCGGGTTGAGCGACGTCATCGGCTCCTGGAAGATCATGGCGATCTCGTCGCCGCGCACGCCGCGCAACTCGCGTTCCGACGCGGTCATCAGGTCGCGGCCCTCGAACAGGACCGAGCCGGAGGGATGGCTCGCCGGCGGATAGGGCAGCAGCTTGAGGATCGACAGCGCCGTGACCGACTTGCCCGAACCCGATTCGCCGACGAGCGCCACCGTTTCGCCGGTGCCGATGTCGAAGGAGACGCGGTCGACGGCGAGCGTCGTTCTTCCGCCCTGGCTGAAGGCGACGGAAAGGTCGCGGACGGAGAGGAGGGCGCCCGTCATTTGAACGTCTTCCGCGGATCGAAGGCGTCGCGCGTCGCCTCGCCGACGAAGATCAGCAGCGACAGGATGCCGGCGATGACGAAGAAGCCCGTCAGCCCCAGCCATGGCGCGTTGAGGTTGTTCTTGCCCTGCGCCATCATTTCGCCAAGCGAAGGCGAGCCTGGCGGCAGGCCGTAGCCGAGGAAGTCGAGCGCGGTCAGCGTCGAGATCGAGCCGTTGAGGATGAAGGGCAGGAAGGTCAGCGTCGCCACCATGGCGTTCGGCAGCAAATGGCGGATCATGATCGTCCGATCCGGCACGCCGAGCGCGCGCGCCGCGCTGACATATTCGAAGTTGCGCGCCCGCAGGAACTCCGCGCGCACCACGCCGACGAAGCTGACCCAGGAAAACACCACCATGATCGCCAGCAGCATCCAGAAGCCGGGCGGCAGGATGCGGCTGACGATCAGCAGCAGATAGAGCAGGGGGATCGACGACCAGATCTCGATGAAGCGCTGGAAGATCAGGTCGGTCCAGCCGCCGAAATAGCCCTGGATCGCACCCGCCGTCACACCGATAAGGGCGGACGCGCCGGTCAGCATCAGGCCGAACAGCACCGAGATGCGGACCCCGTAGATGACGCGCGCCAGCACGTCGCGCGCCTGGTCATCCGTGCCGAGCCAGTTCCAGTTGCCGGGCCGGCAGTCGGGATCGCCGGCGCCCGCGGAATAGCGCGAGCAGCGTTCCGCCTTGTCGTACATCCAGGACGGTTTTGCCGGTGCGGATTGTGGGATCTCGTTGTTGACAGAGCGATAGGAATAGCGGATTGGCGGCCAGATCATCCAGCCATTGGCATCGATCTCGTCGCGGATGAACGGATCGCGATAGTTGGTGACAGCGAGGAAGCCGCCGAACTTCTCCTCCGGATAGTCGACCAGCACCGGGAACAGGATCTCGCCCCTGTAGGAAGCGACGATCGGCTTGTCGTTGGCGATGAACTCGGCACCGAGCGTCAGCACGAACAGGACGGAGAAGATCCACAGCGAGATATGGCCGCGCCGGTTGGCCTTGAAATTGGCCCAGCGCCGCTGGTTGAGCGGCGACAGGCGCGGCCGGCGCGCTGGGACTGCGGCTGTGGCGACGCTCACACGTCCCTCCGCTCGAAGTCGATGCGCGGATCGATGAAGGTGTAGATCATGTCGGAGAGCAGATTCACCAGCAGGCCGATCAGCGAGAAGATGTAGACGGTGGCGAAGACCACCGGGAAATCGCGATCGACCACCGACTTGAAGCCGAGATAACCGAGCCCGTCGAGCGTGAAGATCGATTCGATCAGCAGCGCCCCGGTGAAGAAGGCCGAGATGAAGGCTCCCGGAAAGCCGGAGATGACGATCAGCATCGCGTTGCGGAAAACGTGCCGGTAGAGGATGCGGCGCTCGGTCAGTCCCTTGGCCCGCGCCGTCACGACATACTGCTTGCGGATTTCGTCGAGGAAGGAGTTCTTCGTCAACAGCGTCGTCGTGGCGAAGGACGAGATCACCAGCGCCGTCACCGGCAAGGTCACATGCCAGACGTAGTCGGCGATCTTTCCCCACGGCGACATATCGGCGAAGTTCTCCGAAGTCAGGCCTCTCAGCGGAAACCAGTCGAAGAACGATCCGCCGGCAAACAGCACCATCAGCAGGATCGCGAAGAGGAATCCGGGGATGGCATAGCCGACGATGACCACCGCGCTCGTCCATGTGTCGAAGCGCGTGCCCTCGCGCACCGCCTTGGCGATGCCGAGCGGGATCGACACGGCGTAGGAGATCAGCGTCATCCACAGGCCAAGCGTGATCGAAACCGGCATCTTCTCCTTGATGAGGTCGATCACCGCGATGTCGCGGAAATAGCTCTCGCCGAAATCGAAGCGCGCATAGTCATAGAGCATCTTGAAGAACCGGGTCAGCGGCGGCTTGTCGAAACCGAACTGCACTTCGAGCTTCTTGATGAATTCGGGATCCAGCCCCTGTGCGCCCGGATATTTCGACGAACCCTCGCCGCCGAGCGCGTCGCCGGGGTTCTGTCCGCCGAAATCCGACCCGCCGCCAGAAATGCGATCGGTCGAGCTGCCGCCCTGCGTCAGCTTTGCGATGACCTGCTCCACCGGTCCGCCGGGCGCGAACTGGGCGATAGCGAAGGTGATGGCAAGGATGCCAAACAGCGTCGGCAGCATCAGCAGCAATCGGCGCAGGACATAGGCACCCATCAGCAGGACCTCTCCGCGTGCGCCTTCATCTCAAAGCTTGCCAATCGCCCGCGCCTTTGTTTCGTCGAACCACCACAACGTCTCGACCGGAAAACCGTAATCGGGCTTGGCTTCGGAAAATTCGAACATGTCCCAGAACGCGGTCCGGTGATTCGCTGCGTGCCAATTTGGAATCCAGTCGCGGCGGGCACGCAAGACCCGGTCGAGCGCGCGCATGGCTGACACCAGCTCTTCCCTGTCCTTCGCCGCGCCCGCCGCGTCAACCAGTGCGTCGACGGCGGGATCGGCCGTACCGGGCAGGTTGTGCGAGCCGGGCAGGCCGGCGGCATGCGAATGGAAGATGCGCTCCAGCTCGTCGCGCGTCGGCGAGGCCGAGAAGGAAAGCGCCAGACCGATCATGTCGAAATCGAAATCGTTCTGGCGCGACTGGAACTGCGCCGCGTCGACGAGACGGATGGAGGCATCGATGCCGATCGCGCGCATGGCCTCGATGAACGGCGTGTCGACCCGCACGAACACTTCATCCTGCACCAGCATTTCCAACGTCAGTGGTACACCCTCTTCGTCGACGAAGGTCGCGCCATTGCGTTTGAACCCGGCCGCGGCGATCAGGTTCGCCGCCTTGCGCAGATTGGCGCGGTCTCGTCCCGATCCGTCGGATACCGGCTGCATCACCGCCTCGCCGAACGCTTCGTCCGGGATCTTGCCGCGCCACGGCTCCAGCAGCGCCAACTCGCTGGCGGACGGCAGGCCTTCGGCCTTCAGGTCGGACTTCTCGAACATCGAATGGGAGCGCTCATAGGAGCCGTAGAAGAATTTTTCCCGCGTCCATTCGAAGTCGAAGCAGAGGCCGATCGCTTCGCGAATGCGGGGATCGGCAAAGCGCGCCCGCCGCTGATTGACCGCCCAGGCCTGGAAGGACGGCGTCTTTTCCGCCTCGAAGGTCCGCTTGACCACCTTTCCTTCGGTGATCGCCGGAAAGTCGTATTCGGTCGCCCAGGTCTTCGACGTGAATTCCTCGCGGTAATGCACGTCGCCCTTCTTGAACGCCTCGAACCCGGCTTGGCGTTCAGTGAAGAACTCGATGACCAGCTCGTCGAAATGCATCAGCCCGCGCGCAACGGCGAGGTCCTTGCCCCACCAGTCGGGGTCCCGCGCATAGACGATCGTGCGTCCGGCCGAAACCCGCCCGACGCGATAGGGTCCCGACCCGACGAGCGGGCGCAGCGACGCGGAATCGAAGCCGTTCGCCTCGATGTCCGCCTTCGACACCACCGGATATTCAACCAGCGTCAGGATGGCCCGCTCAGACTGCGTGCCGTCGAAAACGAGGCGCAGGGTGGAAGCGTCGTCGGCGACCGCTTGCTTGAGCGGTTTCAGCGGCAGTTGCAGATAGGGATGCCCCTTGTCGCGGAACAGTTCGTAGCTGAAGGCGATGTCGTCCGCCGTCACCGGTGTTCCGTCGTGAAAACGGGCCTGCGGGCGCAGGCGAAAGGTGAAGGTGTTGCGGTCGGCCGACAGCATAACGCTCTCGGCCAGCAGCCCGTAGACGGCATCCGGCTCGTCGATGGCGCGCGTCATCAGCGAATCGAAGCACAATTCCATGCGCGGCGGCGCATCGCCCTTGGCCACGAAGCTGTTGAGCGTGTTGAAGGTCTGGACGTTCTGGTTGAATTGCCAGTTCGGCGGTGCGAACGAAAACCGCCCGCCCGACGGGGCTTCGGCGTCGGCGTAGTCGAAGCGGTCAAAACCCGGCGGATATTTCAGTTCGCCGAAAGCCGAGAGGCCATGCAGCGGTACTTCGGTGGATGTGGATGCAAACGCCGGTCGCAGCGCAGCGCCGGCCGCGGTGACCAGCGCGAAGCCGATGAAGTCGCGGCGGGAAAGTTGCCAGCTCACCGGCCCGCGCTCACTTGACGTTCTGGTATTTTGCCGCGAGCGCGGCGTCTTTGGCGGGATCGATCCACCAGGAATCCAGATCGACACCGAGATAGCCCTGCGGCTTGTCGGGCATGCCGAACTTGTCCCAGCGCGCCGACCACACCTTCGGATTGTGCCACTGCGGCACGATGATGAAATTCCACAGCAGCACGCGGTCGAGCGCATGCGTCGCAGCGATCAGCCCCGGCCGATCCTTGGCGAAGATGACCTTGTCGATGAGCGCATCGACAGACGGATCCTTGAGGCCGAAAAGGTTGCGCGAACCACGCGTATCGGCGGCGGCGGAGGAGAAGAAATCGCGCTGCTCGTTGCCGGGCGACAGGGATTGCGCGAAGCTCGCGATGGGCAGCATGTCGAAGTCGAAGCTTTCCACCCGCGCCTCGTACTGCGCCGCGTCAACCACGCGCAGCGTCGCGTCGACGCCGAGCTTGCGAAGGTTGGCTATGTAGGGGCCGGCCACGCGTTCGTCGATCGGATCGGAACCAAGGAATTCGATGCGGAACGGTTCCCCGGTCTTGCCGTTGACGAGCTTGCCGTCTTTAGTCACCCAGCCGGCGTCCTTCAACAGCCCGTAGGCCTGGCGCAGATAGGTCCGTTCCGAATCCGGCTTGTCATAGACCGGCAGGACATAGGGTGCGGTGAAGACCTCCTCGGGCACCTTGCCGCGCAGCGGCTCCAGAAGGGCCAGTTCCTCGCCTTCGGGCAGGCCGGATGACGCCAGTTCGCCGCCTTCAAAGAAGGAATCCGTGCGCGTGTAGAGGCCGTAGAACAGCGTCCGGTTCATCGATTCGAAATCGAAGGCAAGGGAAAGCGCCTGGCGCACCCGACGGTCGGCCAGCTGCTGCCGGCGCAGGTTGAAGACATAACCCTGCATCGGCTCGCCCGAATGCTGCTCGAATTCCTGTTTGATCACATCGCCATTCTGGAATGCCGGAAAATTGTACTCCGTCGCCCATTTCTGCGAGCGGTTCTCGATACGGATGTCCTGGAACCCGCCTTTGGTGAAAGCCTGCCAGCGGGCATTATCGTCGAGGAAATAGCGATAGACGCGACGGTCGACATTCAGGCGGCCGACGTTGACCGGCTTGCTGGCTGCCCAAAAGTCCTTGACGCGCTCCCAGACGATTTCCTTGCCCGCCTCGAACGAGGCGATGCGCCAGGCGCCGGAACCGAGCGGCGGCTCAAGCGTCGGATCGTCGATATTGCGCGGCTTTCCCTGAGCATCGGTACCTGTCCACCACGCCTTGGGCAGGACCGCGAGATCGCCGATGATGTGCGGAAGTTCGCGATTGCCGGTTTGGTCGAAGGTGAATGTGACTTCGCCCGGAGCCGTCTCCGCGGCCGAAACCACATCGGCGAAGTATTTGTTGTACTGCGGGCTGATCCGTTTCAGCGTCTCGAACGACCAGATGACGTCGACCGGCGTGATCGGCGTGCCGTCCTGGAATTTGGCCTTCGGATCGAGGCGGTAGGTCGCGGACGAATAGTCGTCAGCAAATTTGAAAGCCTCGGCAACGAGCGGGTGGCTCACGCCCGGTTCGTCCGTCGATTGCTGGAACAGCGTGTCGTACAGCAGCCCGCCAAAAGCCGAGAGCCCGATCGCCGGTGCGCCGCGCACGATGAACGGGTTGAAGCTGTCGAACGTGCCGGTCACCGTATCGTTGACGGTGCCGCCCTTCGGCGCATCCGGGTTGACGTAATCGTAGTGCTCGAAATCCGAGTATTTGCTCGTGCCGATCAGTGCCGAGGATGTCAGCCAGTCGCTGGCGAACGCCGGTGAGGCCGCAAGCAGGCTGAGGCCCAAGGAAATCCGCGCGGCAAGCTGCATGCTGGTTCGTCTCCTGAAGCTGTCGCCCGATTGTAATCCACCCGGTACCGCCTTTGGAACCGATGGCCGGCAATCATGCGTTTTCCGGGGCAGAATCAAAAAACCGGGCACCAAGGCCCGGTTTTCGCAGATATTTTGGCCGCTCACTGCCCCGGCAGCGGAACCGGGGCATCGGACTGCGCGCGCAGATAGGCAATCAGGTTGGCGCGCTCGTCCGTCTTCTTGACGCCGGCAAAGCCCATCGCCGTGCCTTTGACCGCTGCCTTGGGGCCATACAGGAAGGCGTTGAGATTGTCGTAGCTCCAGTCCGTGGCCTCCGTCGCGTGCGCCTTCATGGCTTCCGAATAGGCAAAGCCCTCATGCGAGGCGATCGCGCGGCCCACGATGTTCCACAGGTTTGGGCCAACCTTGTTCGCCCCCCCATTTTCGATCGTGTGGCAGGATGTGCACTTCTTGAACACGGTCGCACCGGCTTCGACATTGGCATTGGCCAGGAGCGGCTTGACGTCCTCCGGGCCGGCGGCCGCGGCTTCACCGCCACCAGCTTCGCCACCGCCCGCTGCCTCGCCGCCTGCGAGCGCGAAGCCCGGCTTTTCCGGTGCCGGCTTGACGAAAATGGCGTCCGAAAGGATCGAAATGGTCAGGATGATGAATACGGTGCCGAGCACCGCGCCAATGATCTTGTTCATGGTCATTGCGTTCATGGATGCGAAGGCTCCCCCGGGGCGCGTCGCCCTTTGACGGGCGGAATTCGATCGCGTCAAAACAGTCTCGCCGCTCTCCGGCGAAGCGGGCGGAAACTAGGTCTTTTGCTTGCCCGATGCAACTCCTATAAGGGCGCGCCTATGTGAGACCTTTTGCCACTTTTAACCCTCGTTTGCCCATTTGCCCGTCATGTCGATCCTGACCCTTATTCCCGCCCGCATGGCCTCGACCCGGCTTCCAGGCAAGCCGCTCGCCGATATCGGCGGCGCCCCGATGATCGTTCATGTTGCCCGTCGTGCAGCCGAGGCGGGGCTCGGCCGTGTCGCGGTCGCCACCGATACAGCTGAAATCGCCCTCGCGGTGCAGCGCGCGGGTTTCGAGGCTGTGATGACCCGCACCGATCACCAATCCGGGTCCGACCGCGTCCATGAGGCCCTGGATCGGCTCGATCCGTCCGGTTCGGTCGACAGGATCATCAATGTCCAGGGTGATCTCCCGACCGTCGATCCAGCCATCATCCGTGCCGCGGCGGATCTGCTCGACGATCCCGGCGTCGCCATCGGCACCCTTTGCGCTACGATCGTGCGCGAGGAGGAGCGCGACAATCCCAATGTCGTCAAGGTGGTCGGAACGCCTGTCGGCCCCGGTCGTCTGCGGGCCCTGTATTTCACGCGCGCCACCGCACCCTGGGGTGAGGGGCCGCTCTTCCACCACATCGGTCTCTATGCCTGGCGGCGCGATGCTTTGCGCCGGTTCGTCACACTTGAGCCCTCGGCGCTGGAGCGCCGCGAGCGGCTGGAGCAGTTGCGCGCGCTCGAGGACGGCATGCGCATCGATGTCGCGATCGTCGATACGGTGCCGCTTGGCGTTGATACGCCCGAAGACCTCGTGCGCGCCCGTGCCCTCCTCTCCCGAAAGGATACCGCATGACCCCCCCCACCAACCGCATCGCCTTTCAGGGCGAGCCGGGCGCGAATTCCGATACGGCCTGCCGTGAGATGTATCCGGCGATGGAGCCGCTGCCGTGTCCGACCTTCGAAGACGCCTTCAACGCGGTCGAAACAGGCAAAGCGGACCTTGCCATGATCCCGATCGAGAACACGATCGCCGGCCGCGTCGCGGATATTCACCACCTGCTTCCGGAATCGAAGCTGCACATCGTCGGCGAATTCTTCCTGCCGATCCATTTCCAGTTGATGGTGCTGCCCGGCACGAGCTTCGATGAGATCAAGGCTGTGCACAGCCATATCCATGCGCTCGGTCAATGCCGCAAGGTCATACGCAAGCACCGCTGGAAGCCCATCGTCGCCGGTGATACTGCCGGCGCGGCCCGCCTCGTTCGCGACATGGGCGACCGGACCCAGGCCGCTCTGGCGCCGACATTGGCGGCGGAACTCTACGGGTTGAAGATCGTCGCCGAGAATGTCGAGGACCAGGCCAACAACGTCACGCGCTTCGTCGTGCTGTCGCGCCACAAGATCATCCCTGCCCGCATCGGCGACGAGCCGATGATGACCACATTCGTCTTCCGCGTGCGCAATATTCCCGCCGCGCTCTACAAGGCGATGGGCGGTTTCGCCACCAATGGCGTCAACATGACCAAGCTGGAGAGCTACCAGCTCGGCGGCAAGTTCTTCGCCACCCAGTTCTATGCGGATATCGAAGGCCACCCGGACGACCGGCACGTCAAGCTGGCGCTGGAGGAACTGGCCTTCTTCTCGCGCGACATGCGCATCCTGGGCGTCTACGAGGCCCATGCGTTCCGCATGCAGCTTGCCGAGAACACGCCCGAGGACGATTGATCAGTCGGCCTCAGCCCAGACCCTGATCAGGTGAGTGGCGATGGCGCCGCCCGGCGGAACGAACAGTCCGTCCGGATGGACGCCGGCAAGCATCGACAGCGTTTCCTCGCGCGAGAACCAGCGGCATTCCTCGAGTTCGGCTTCGTCCCGGGCGATCTCTTCGCCGAGCGCCTCGGCGAAACATCCGATCATCAGCGAATGCGGGAACGGCCACGGCTGGCTGGCATGGTAGGCGACGCGTCCGGTTCGGATTCCAGACTCCTCCAGCGTCTCCCGCCTGACCGCATCCTCAATCGTCTCGCCTGGCTCGATGAAGCCGGCAAGGCAGGAATACATCCCCGGCGCAAAATGACGTCCGCGCGCCAGCAGGCAACGTTCGCGTGTGACCGTCAGCATGATGGCGACCGGATCAGTACGTGGAAACAGTTCCCGGTCGCAGGACGGACAATGGCGCCTGACGCCCCCGCCGCGCATGACGGTCGTTGCACCGCAGCGTCCGCAATAGCGGTTGTCGCCGTGCCAGGCGAGCATCGCCGCGCCTTGCGCCAGCGCGCCAAGCAGGTCGGGCGCAAGCAGGCCCTGCACATAGGTCGAACGGTGGTCGATGGCCTTGCACCCCTCGGGCGCCTGCTCCGGCGCTATCCCGCTAGGCACGGCGAGCACGGGGATGGCGTCCATCGTTCCGAGCAGCACGGCTTCGTCGAGCCTCGGTTTGAAACACTCCGCCTCGCCGGGACGCCATAGCGGGTCGGGCTTGCCCTCGCCGACCTTCATGAAGGCGCGGCCCTGGCCGAGAATGAACATCGCGGCGGAAGGATCGCTTAGCGCCCGTGCCGCGCTGCCATCGTCGCGGTGTTCCGACTGGCGGACGATGCGGTTTCCGGCGAACCCGACCCGGCTGCTCGGCTCGCGTTCGTCCATCGAAAAAAGGAAAAAGCTCATATCCGCCTGCGTGCCCGCCTCACATTGCCGTCCGCATCTTTTCGGCGAAACGGTGGAATTCGGTGTTTTTCCACGGAATCCGCTGGCCCTGCCCCCAGACCGGCCCCGGCCAGTTCGGATCGCCCTCGAAGCGGGCAATGACATGGATGTGAAGCTGCCGGACGACATTGCCGAGGGCACCGGTATTGATCTTCAGGCAACCGGTGGCGCGCTTCAGCGCCTCCGCCGTCAGGTTGGTCTCGAAAGTGAGCATGGCCTGGTCCAGCGGCGTCAGGTCGTGGACCTCCTCGATTCCGGGCCTTTGAGGCACCAGGATCATCCACGGCCAGCGATTGTCGTCCATGATCCGCAATTCGCACAGGCCAAGCCACAGAAATGGCCGGGAATCGGCATCCAACCGGGCATCCAGTTCGAAGCCCGACATGGTTCGTGGCAACACGGGCGGTGTCCTCCCTGGAGCTGGCCCCCAAAACGAGGCTAGAACGCCGCCCGTCGGGCCGCAAGCGTGACTTGGCTTGCTTTTTCCGTGCTCATTGCCGATATGGAGGCCGGGAGGTTGGTGGTGGACGAGCCACTCGCCAACCGGGTCAGGTCCGGAAGGAAGCAGCCCCAACGAGTCACGGCGCGGGTCATCGCGCCAGCCTCCCACCTTGCCGCCCAAGGCGTTGCGCCGGTCTCCGCCAGCCGGGTGGTCGTTCAACCCTGACGTCACGCAGGAGCGCCATGAACGGAGCCGAAAGCTCACCGGCGACCAGTTCGAGCGGCGCCTACCGCGTTCTGGCGCGAAAATATCGCCCGCGCGATTTTTCCGACCTCATCGGCCAGGAGCCGATGGTGCGAACGCTCACCAACGCGTTCAAGGCCGGCCGTATCGCCCAGGCCTGGATGCTGACGGGCGTACGCGGGGTCGGCAAGACCACGACAGCGCGTATCCTTGCGCGCGCGTTGAACTACAAGACGGCGAGCATCGACCATCCGTCGGTGGAACTCACCGAGCTCGGCGAGCACTGTCAGGCGATCATGGAAGGCCGCCACGTCGACGTCGTCGAGATGGATGCCGCCTCGCATACCGGCATCGACGACATTCGCGACATCATCGAGCAGGTGCGCTACGCGCCCGTCTCGGCGCGCTACAAGGTCTATATCATCGACGAAGTGCACATGCTCTCCACCCAGGCATTCAATGGCCTGTTGAAAACGCTGGAGGAGCCGCCGCCGCATGTGAAATTCGTCTTCGCCACCACCGAGATCCGCAAGGTTCCGATCACGGTCCTGTCGCGCTGCCAGCGTTTCGACCTGCGCCGTGTCAATTCCGATCGCCTCATGACGCACCTCGCCGCCATCGCGGGCAAGGAGAACGTCGAGGTGGATCACGACGCGCTCGCCATGATCGCGCGCGCGGCCGAAGGTTCGGTTCGAGATGCGTTGTCGCTGCTTGACCAGGCGATCGCCCACGGATCGGGTGAAGTGCAGGCCGAAGCGGTGCGCTCCATGCTGGGCCTCGCCGATCGCGCCCGCGTCATCGACCTGTTCGAGAAACTGCTGGCCGGCGATATCGCCGGGGCCCTGTCCGAGTTTCGCGACCAGTACGATTCAGGCGGCGATCCCGCGGTGATCCTGTCGGACCTGGCTGCCTTCACCCATTTCGTCACGCGCGTGAAATTCGTGGCCGAAGCTGCCAGGGACGCCACTATGTCGGAGGCGGAGCGCGTGCGCGGCACCGCTTTTGCCGTAGCGCTCGATACCCGCGTGCTGTCCAGGACCTGGCAGATGCTGCTCAAGGGCATTGGCGAGACGCGCGACGCCGGCCGTCCGGTCGATGCGGCCGAAATGGTATTGATCCGCATCGCCCACGCCGCGGACCTGCCGACGCTCGACGAGGCTCTCGCGAGGCTGGGCGACGATGAGTCCCCCGCATCCGCCTCAATGTCCACGGGTCGGTCGCCGCCGCGCTCCGCTGGTCCGACCGCGACATTGGCCCGGCCTCGTGCCGCCGAGGCCGGCGTGGCTCCTGCACCCGAATTCCGCTCCGAACCCTCGGTTGAAGTCGCGCCAGCGGTCAGGATAACGTCGCTCGCCGAGATCGCGGCTCTGGCTGACGCCAACCGCGACATGACATTCAAGGTCATGTTCCGGCGCGGTGTCCGGCTCGTCAGCCTCGAAACCGGGCGTATCGAGATCGCCTTGGCTGATGGCGTGCCACGGACACTGTCGAATGACCTGTCGGAGCGCCTGCAGCGCTGGACCGGCAACCGATGGCTGGTAACAGTCGCGCGCGAAGGCGGCGGCCGTACCCTTGCGGAGGAAGAGGCCGAGAAGCGGGAGAATGCGATTTCCGATGCGCGTTCCGATCCGCAGGTCGCGGCCATCCTGGCCGCGTTCCCCGGTGCGCGCATCGTCGACGTGCGCCTGCCCGAAGGCGAGATCGGCGAAACCGCTCCTGTGACTGATACCCCGCCGGTCCCGATGGAACCGGATGAGGATTCCGATATCTGAACCGCCACTGACGAGGATGCCATGAAGGATTTGCTGGGCCTGATGAGCAAGGCCAAGGAAATGCAGGCCAAGATGCAGGTCATGCAGGAGGAGATCGCTGCCATGGTCTCGGAAGGCCAGGCAGGCGGCGGTGCCGTCGTCGTGACCTTGACCGGCAAGGGCGAAATGAAAGGCTTGAAGATCGATCCGTCGCTCTTCCGCGAAGATGACGTGGAGATCCTGGAAGACCTGATCCTGGCTGCCCATAACGATGCCAAGGCCAAGGTCGAGGCGGCGATGCAGGAAAAGACGCGCGAACTGACCGCCGGCCTGCCGATCCCGCCGGGCATGAAACTGCCCTTCTGATCCCTCAGTCGAGGCTGCGCTTCATCAGGATCGCCGGAAACGGGATCGAATCGCCGAGCATGATGGTCGCTTCGCCGATCCGCCGGAAACCGTGGCGCGCATAGAACGCCTCTCCGGGCATGCTGGAGAAGCACTGCAGTTCGCCGACACCCGCGGCCCTGGCGTCGCCGATACAGCGCTCCAGGATCGCCGCGCCTACGCCCATGCGCATGAAATCGGGATGGGTGGAAAAATGGCGGACATGGCCGCTCGCCGGGGCGGCCGATCCGCTCGACGGCGCAAATGTGCTCCAGCCGCCGCAGCCTGCGAGCCTCCCTCCAACCGTCGCCGCGAAATAGCGGCCGGAGGCAAGCAGACGCTGGTCGATGCGCAGCATTTCCGGCAACGCTTCGCTCAGGAGCTCGGCATCGTACCAACCCGGATAGATCGCCGAATAACAGGCGGTGATCAGTTGCTCGAGCATTTCGCGGTCGGCCGGTACGGCCTGCCGGACAGTGATTTCAGCCATCCTTGTCCTTCCTCCGGACATGTTTCGTCTTAGTGTATAGGGTGCATCGGCGTCTGTGGGAATCGCTCATGACCAAACGAATCGCGGGACCGGAAATCGAACGGCTGATCCAGCTCCTCGCCAAGGTGCCGGGGCTCGGGCCGCGCTCGGCGCGCCGCGCCGCCCTCCACCTCATTCGTCGCAAGGAACAGCTGCTGGGACCGCTCGCCGCCGCGATGGCCGAAGCCAATGACAAGGTGCGCACCTGTTCGGTCTGCGGCAATGTCGACACCATCGATCCGTGCACGATCTGTACCGATCCGCGCCGCGAGGATGGAACCATCATTGTCGTCGAGACGGTCGGCGACCTCTGGGCGCTGGAGCGCGCCGGCGCCATGAATTCCCGCTACCATGTGCTCGGCGGCGTGCTGTCGCCGCTCGACGGCATCGGTCCCGACGACCTCGCCATCGCCCAATTGGTCGGGCGCGTCGCCTCGGGCGGTGTCCGTGAGGTCATCCTTGCCGTCAATGCCACGGTGGAGGGCCAGACCACCGCGCACTACATCATGGATCAGCTGGAAGGTCTTGGCGCGCGCGTGACGCGGCTGGCGCACGGCGTCCCGGTCGGTGGCGAACTCGATTACCTCGACGAGGGCACGCTCGCCGCCGCGCTGCGCGCCCGCACCGCGATGTAAGCCGATGCGCCGCCTGTTCGCCCTTATCCTCTGTCTCCTTGTCGCCATACCCGCCGCCGCGGCCGACAAGGCGGCGGTGGAAAAGCAGTTCCGCGCCTTCCTCGAAAGCGACATCTGGCCGGAAGCGAAAGGACGCGGCGTTCCGCGCGCCGTCTTCGATTCCGCTCTTGCGAAAATCACGCTCGACTGGTCGCTGCCCGACCTCATCCCGCCCGGCTCGAAGGCGGCCGCGCCGAAGCAGCAGCATCAGGCCGAATTCCGCTCGCCTGCCGGCTATTTCGCCGAGAAGCAGGTGGGCGCCGTCGTCTCCGGCGGCCGCTCGCGGCTTGGCGCGCAGGCGGCGCTGCTGAAGAAGGTGGAGAAGGCGACGGGCGTGCCTGGTCCGGTCATCCTTGCGGTCTGGGGCCGCGAGTCCGGCTTCGGCGCTGCCAAGATCCCGCACGATGCCTTCCGCGTGCTGGCGACCAAGGCGTTCATGGCCAGCCGCAAGGACATGTTCCGCGTCGAACTGCTCGCCGCCATCGAGATCGTCGCGCGCGGCTATGCGGGATCGGCCCAGATGAAGTCGTCCTGGGCCGGCGCGCTCGGCCAGCCGCAATTCATGCCGTCGAAATACCTGGCCCATGCCGTCGATTTCGACGGCGACGGGCATCGCGACATCTGGAACTCCGCACCCGACACGCTTGCCTCCATCGGTCACTATCTGAAGGACTTCGGCTGGCAGGCCGGCCGCGACTGGGGGTTCGAGGTTTCGGTCCCGGACAGCGTTTCCTGCGCCGAGGAAGGGCCCGACCGGGGTCACAAGGTTGCTGACTGGGCGAAGCGCGGCATCGTCCGCGTATCCGGCAAACCGTTCCCCGACAAGGAACTCGGCCGCGACGGTTTCCTGCTGATGCCGGCGGGCCGCAACGGTCCGGCTTTCATCGTCACGCCGAACTTTTACGTGCTCAAGGAATACAACGAGAGCGACCTCTATGCGCTCTTCATCGGCCATTCCGCCGATCGCATGGCCGGCGCCGACCAGCCGTTTTCCGTCGCCTTCGGCAAGGTCGATCCGTTGCTGCGGTCGGATGTCGCCGCCATGCAGCGCAAGCTGGAGAAACAGGGTTACGATGTCGGCGGCGCCGACGGCCTGCCGGGCTACAAGACGCGGCGTTCCATCGGCGACTGGCAAGCAAAACACGGCATGGTCCCGACTTGCTATCCGTCCGCTGCGCTGGCGAAAGCGCTGCGATAGGCGGCTTGAAGCTCTCGGGCGCTTCGACTATCGGTATGGCGTGATCAGGGCGCTGAGCGCGGTCGGCCAGGGGGCCGGCAACCGCAGCGCATCAGCCCCGGTTGACGTTTTCAGGCGGGGCGGAACAGGAGCCCCATGAAAACGATCATCGAACCCTTCCGCATCAAATCCGTCGAGCCGATCCGCATGACGACGCGCGACGAGCGCCGCCGCCTGCTCGAAGCCGCGCATTTCAATCTGTTCGGCCTGCATGCCGACGACGTCATCATCGACCTGCTGACCGATTCCGGCACCTCCGCCATGAGCACGAAGCAGTGGGCCGCCATCATGCTCGGCGACGAGAGCTATGCCGGCTCGCCGTCCTTCCTGCGTTTCGAGGCGGCGGTGAAAAACCTCATGCCCTTCCGCCATGTCATCCCGACTCACCAGGGCAGGGCGGCCGAGGCCATCCTCTTTCATCTGCTCGGCGGGCCGGGCAAGCGCATCCCCTCCAACACCCATTTCGACACCACCCGCGCCAATGTCGAGGCGAGCGGCGCCGACGCGGTCGACCTCGTCATCGCCGAGGGCCGCGATCCATCCTCGCGCCATCCCTTCAAGGGCAATGTTGATCTCGAACGCCTCGAGGCCTTCCTCGTCGAGCATGGCGAGGCGGTTCCCTGCGTCATGCTGACGGTCACCAACAATGCCGGCGGCGGCCAGCCGGTCAGCCTCGCCAACATCCGCGCCGTCGCCGCTCTGGCGCACAAATTCGCCAAACCCTTCATCATCGACGGCTGCCGCTTCGCCGAGAACGCGTGGTTCATCAAGAGCCGCGAGGACGGGCAGGGCAATCGCTCCGTTGTCGACATCGTCCGCGACATGTTTGCCGATGCCGATGGAATGACCATGAGCGCCAAGAAGGATGCATTCGCCAATATCGGCGGCTGGCTGGCGCTGAACGACGACGCGCTCGCCGAGCGCGCCCGCACGCGGCTGATCCAGACCGAGGGCTTCCCGACCTATGGCGGGCTTGCCGGGCGCGATCTCGATGCCATCGCCCAGGGTCTCGCCGAGATCGTTGATGAGGACTATCTCGCCTATCGCGTCCGCACCAACGAGTACGTCTGCGAGCGACTGGAAAAGTTGGGCGTGCCGCTGGTGCTGCCGGCCGGCGGCCACGCCGTCTTCGTCGACGCGCGCCGCTGGCTGCCGCAGATTCCGCCGCTCTCCTACCCGGGTCAGGCGCTTGCCTGCGCCCTTTACGAGGAGGGCGGCATCCGCGCCTGCGAGATCGGCACCGTGATGTTCGGCCGCGCGCCGGACGGCACCGAGAAACCGGCCGCCATGGACCTCGTGCGCCTTGCCATGCCGCGCCGGGTCTACACGCAGTCGCATGCCGACTACATCGTCGAAACCTTCGGTGAACTGGCGGCGCGCAAGGACACGCTCGCCGGCTATCGCATTGTCGAGGAACCCAGGGCGCTGCGCCATTTCACCGCGAAATTTTCGCCGCTTTGACCGGGCTTACGGTCGCGCCGCGATCGTCAGGCCCGCCGCTTCAAGTTTCGCCGGGGTGTTCGTCCCGTTCATCCCGGCGAGCGCCGCCAACGGTGTCGCCGGGAGCGTTGCCTGCAGGGCGATCGGCTTGGCCAGGAATTGCGTCAGCGCCGCGGCGGTTTCAGCGGCAACGCGCCTGTATCCGGCACGGCGCAGCGCCGATCCCGCCTGCTGGGCAAGCGCGGTCGCGATCGCCTGCGGCTGCGCGCCGGTCTGGCGGCCAAGCAGGGCCATTGCCCGCTTGGTCATGCCACGCTCCAGGAAAACGAACTCAGCCAAGTCGAACGCCGCCTGCGGCGACGCGGCAAGGATGGCATCGACGGACGGCGCTAGCGCTGCAGTGTCTTCGAATTCGGCGGCCGCCGTGACCCGGAATGCGCCTTCCGCGGCGATGTTCAGTGACGCCCGCGCATGGTCGTTCAGGCGGAACGTCTCGGCGTCCAGCGATGCGGTGAGGGTGCCGTAGCCAAGCTCGGCGAACAGGCTGCCGGCGATCTTCTCCAGCCAGGGTGCGGTCAGGTCGATCCGCCCGACATGGTAGGACCAGGTTTGACCGGCAGAGCGCTTGCGCCGTTCCTCCACCGCGATGTCGTGAATGGCGAGCGGCACGCCGGCATCGGCCGAGTAGGTGACAACGTCGGCGCGCATCTCGCGAAAGACGATGCTCCCGACGCCGTCCTTGGCGAAGGCGGCCGGGCGGAAGCGAATGGCCTCGCCACTCGCACGGCCGATCTCGATGGTCTCGTCCACCGCCATCCCGAGCGATCCCGGCGGGTCGACGCCCAATTCGCTGAACAGGCTGCCGATCTGCAGGACCTCCATCGAGAAGATCGACAGATTATGATGGGCCCCCGTCACGTCGACCGCATCGATCTCGAAGCCGTCGCTGACCTCGCGGACTCCTTCGAAAGTTATGCGCTGGATCGACGTGTCGTCGTGGTTGTTGGGCTCGACCGGGTCGCGAATCGACAGGTTGAACCCTTCGATGACGACCGCGCCTCGGTCCGGTTCGCTGATCCGCGCATAGTTCGGCCGGACGCCGACCTTGGCAGCAATGGCGTCCAGCAGGGCTGTGACCACAGGCGGTTCGGGCGCGGCCAGCGCGTTCCACGGGAAAACGAACAGCAGCACAAAAAGGCCAAGGTGCGTCAGCCGCCGCATCATTGCGCTCTCCCTTGCCCCTCGGTGGCATCCAAGCCTGCCGCCCTCAAACGGTCAAGCCGGGGTCACGATCGCGTCTTGATCCTGCCATCGCGAGCAGGTTCAATGCGGTTACGGGGCTCAGGGAGTGTTGCGTGGCGATACACCACACGATGCTGAATGGGCAGAACTTGTCCAGGCGCCTTCTGCGGGCCGCGCTGCTCGCCGGAACGTTTCTTGCCGCGACGCCGGCCTTCGCCGGCCCGTCCGAGGACGCCGCGGCGCGCGCTGTCGATATCCAGGATATGCTCGACGCCGGAAAGGCGGCGGAGGCGGAAGCGATTGCGCGCGCCGCGCTCACTGCCGTCGAAGCTACGCTCGGTGCCGAAAGCGTCGAGGCCGCGAACCTGCGGCGGCTTGCCGGCGATACGCTGTTCGACCAGAAGCGCTATGGCGAGGCGGAGTCCTTTTTTCGAAGCGCACTTGCATTGCGCGAGAAGCTGCTCGGCGCGGACCATCTCGACACCGCGCGGTCCAACGGCGATCTCGCCGCCAATCTCAAGGCGTCCGGCGACTATGCCGGCGCCGAGCCCTATTATCGCAATGCGCTGGCCATTCGCGAAAGGGCGCTCGGCCGCGGCCACGCCGATGTCGTCCGTAGCCTGTGGCGCCTGGCGCTCATCGTTGACCTGCAGAAACGCCTGCCCGAGGCGGTCGCCATGATGAGGGAAGTGGTTGAGCGCGGCGGAAAGGCGTTTGGCCCGCAGGATCCTTTGCTTGCATCGGCTCTTGTCGATCTCGCCGCTATGCAGGCCGATGATGGCGAGGGCGAAGAAGCGATCCTGGCGTATCAACGCGCGCTCGCCATCCGCGAGACCGCCTATGCCGCCGGCGACGACCGCACGGCCGATGCTCGCCTGCGTCTTGCCAGGCTGCTTTCGCGCGCCGGGCGCGTCGATGACATGATCGCGCACTACGAGGCGGCGCTAGCCCGCGACGAAACCATTCTTGGCAAGGACCATCCCAAGGTCGGCGATCTAATCGACCAGTATGCGACGCAATTGATGCTAGCCGGTCGGCCGGACCGCGCCGAACCGCTTTTTGCCCGCGTGCAGGCAATCCGCCTGTCCACCGAAGGGGCTCGAAGCATCCGCCTGGCCGAAGCTTCGGAAGACCATGCGGTTGCGCTCAAGGCACTGGAAAGGCTGGCCGAGGCGGAAAAGCTTTATCGCGAGGCGCTCGCAATCCGTGAAACCGTCAATGGAGTCGGCAGTGCGGAAGCCGTCACCTCCACGATCCACCTTGCCAATATCGTGGAGGATCTCGACCGTCCGGTCGAGGCCGAGACCCTGTACAAGCGGGTGCTGGAATCCGGGATAGCCCGCCTTGGCCCGGACAACATCATGGTCGGCTTCGCCGATCTGTTCCTCGGCATGCTGCTCTTCGGACAGAACCGGATGGACGAGTCCGAGCCCTTGCTCCGCCGCGGCGTCGCCGTCATGGAGGCGAATGGACAGGCCGGCGGCATGGCCGATTCGGCTCGTGCCACCCTCGGCCTCATCCTTGTGGCCCGCAACCAGACCGCGGAGGCCGCGACGCTCTACGAAGGGCTGGTCGCCGCCTCCGAGAAAAGCCAGGGCGCGCAATCGACGATCACGGCGAAATACCGCCTCAGCTACGCTTCGATGTTGCAGCGCCTCGGCCGCTACGAAGAGGCGGTACGGGAATTGAAGACGGCCACACCGTTGCTCGCGGCAAGCCCTGCCGACGCCAAGTCCTTCACCGATGCCCTCAACACGATGGGCGATATCCGCCGGGGCCAGAAGCGCTATGCCGAGGCGGGCGAACTTTATCGCGACGTGATCGCGCGGCGTACAAGTCTATTCGGCGCAACCAATCGCACCACCTTGTCGGCGATGGCCGATCTCGCATTGGTTGAGGCAGCCAACGGAGACGACGACACGGCTGCCGAGTTGCTCGAACGCTACACGGCGGTTGTCGATGCAATGGCCGATGCAAACGCGGCGGCGGCTGCCGAGGCGCGTGTCGGCCGCATCGAGGACAGCGCCGTCTCATCCGGCGCGGTCTATGATTATCTCGCCAAGACCTACGCTCGCCTCGCGGACAAGCATCCCGAACGGCGCGGCGAGTATTCAGCGAAGGCCTTCGCCATCTCGCAGCGCGTGATCGAATCGCAAGCCGCCGCGGCGTTGCAGCAGATGGCGGCGCGCCAGGCGGCAGGCTCGGGAGAACTGGCAAGGCTTCTGCGCGATCGCGAAGACCTGCTAACCGCATGGCAGAAGGACGACCGTCGCCTGACCGACTTGCGCGCCTCTTCCGTCGCCGCGGACGATCCGCGGGTGACGGAACTCCAGCAACACCTTTCTTCCGCCGATGAGCGCATTCGCGCCATCGACGCGGACATCCGCGGGCGGTTCCCGGGTTACGCCGCGCTTCAACGCCCGGCGCTGCCGGATTTCGCCGCTGTTCAGGCGGCGCTCGGCGAAAACGATGTGCTGCTCTTCTATGCCGATACCAACCGGATGAACGATGTCGATTGGGAGACTTATCTTTGGGCGATCCCCAAGTCGGGCGAACCGCGTTGGGTGAAGCTCGGACGATCGACCGGCGAAATCTCCGGAGCCGCCCGCACGATGCGCGGCCTGCTCGGTGTCGGCGGCGAAACGCGAGGCGCTCAGAAACTCGGCGCCGGCGTTCAGGCAGACCGGACGGGCGATGTGCTCAAGGCCGGCGAAGAACTCTACAAGGCCTTGCTGGGCCCGGTGGACGACCTGATTGCCGGCAGGAACTTGGTGATCGTGCCGTCGAAGCGGATGGCCAACCTGCCGTTCCAGTTACTGGTTTCGCATGCGCCGCCGTTAGGATCGCAGGATCGCTACCGCGACGCCGGCTGGCTTGGTGCAGACCACGCCATGACCGTCCTTCCCTCGGTCGCCTCGCTGACGGCGCTTGAAACCGTCCGCCCGTCGAACGCGGTGCGCGATGCCTATCTCGCCTTTGCCAACCCGCTACTGACCGGTCGCTCCGGCGACGACCACCGCGCTTATGAGCGCAAGGGCTGCACACCGGCACGGACAACCGGGGTTGAGGTCGCCGCGCTGGAAACGCCCGAAATCTCGGGCCTCTTCCGCGGCGCGGGCGCCGATGTCGCCGCCGTACGCGCGCTCCAGCCCCTGCCGGAGACGACGGACGAAGTCTGCGCGGTGGCTTCCGCACTGGGTGTTGGCTCCGATGCCCTGCATATGGGCGCCGATGCCAATGAGGACGTGTTGAAGGCGCTGTCTGACGACGGCGAACTGGCGGCTGCCCGGATCCTGCATTTCGCAACACACGGCCTCGTCTCCGGCGAACTGTCCGGCCTTGCCGAACCG
>WBZS01000283.1_pt1 | contig 80314 bp, 78 predicted proteins | sample 5204201 | NCBI WGS metagenome assembly WBZS01 (sample SAMN12344357, study PRJNA552823) | activated sludge metagenome | biome: Activated sludge suspended growth; feature: Nitrification reactor; material: Wastewater; isolation source: activated sludge from nitrification reactor of wastewater...
CGACACCGTGGATACTGATGCCCACGCCGCCATCGCCAGCGGCAAGTAGGGCACCGAGGATCCCCTCAAAGCCCACCACCCCACGGGGCTCTGTCGGAACACCTGGCCGACGCCAACGGGCTCACCACCGCCAGGCTCATCGCAACCATCCGCCGCACCGGAGCCAGCACCCGCTACCTCACCCTCGCACCCTCCCCGGACACCATCGCGAGACTCACAGCCCGCGCCCGCGTCGACAAGAAGGACGTGTATGCCGCGACCCTCGCCTCCTTCGACGGCACCGCGCTCGACCTCACCGGCCTCGACCCGGCCGACCGGCACTCCTACCGGCAGGTCGCCGCCCGAGGCCGGGCACCCGCCCACGGCACCCAGATCTGCCCCACCTGCATCGCCGAGACCGGCACCTGGAGGACCGCCTGGCGCCTGCTCCCCGTCACCGCGTGCACCGACCACGGCCTCATCCTGATCGCCGAATGCCCTTCGTGCGGCCGGCCGTTCCGCGACCAACGCCACTCCCACCTACGCCGTGTCGGCGCCGCCACGGTATGCGGCAACCCGCTCGGCCAGGGACCGGTCAAGCAGTGCCCGCAGGACCTCATCAGCCTCCCACGGGAGCCGGCCTCGCCGACCGTCCTCGCGACCCAGGACCGGATCAAGACCGCGCTCACCGGCCGGAGCGTCAAGGTGCTGGGACAGTTGGTCAGGCCCGCGGCATACCTCGCCGTCCTACGCCACCTGACCACACTGCTGCTTCACCTGGCCGTGCAACCCGGCGCCGACGGCCGCGCGGCGTGGGTGGCCGACGTCGCCGTCGTCGCCGCAGAGCGCACCGCGACCCGCGGGCCACGCTGGGGCATGCGCCCACCCGACCAGCCCGCCCTGCGCGGCGACGTGCTGGCGACCGCGGACGCGACCCTGGCCGCCGACGACCTCGACACCGCAGCCACCCTGCTGACGCCGTGGACCGAGCTCACCCCGACCACGAACGACGGGCCACTCGGCTGGCTAGCCGACCGCACCGTCATGACCCCCACCCTGACCCGGCTCGTCATGGCCGCCCGCGCCCCGCACCGGCGCCTTTCCCACCACCTCGACACCCCCAGATCCGATGGAGCGCGCATGCCGATCCAACCTGCTCTTCACCCCCCAGGTCATCCCGCACGAGCAGTACCTCGACCACCTCGCGGGTGCCTCCGGCTCCAGCGAGGCGACCGTCCGACTCATCGCCTCCCTATCCCTGGCGCGGCTACACCCAGACGTGAAGTCCTGGGCTGCAGCCGCCGAAGCCTTGGGTATGCCCGGCCCGATGGGAGTGCGCTGCGCCAGAGCCTCCTCGGCGACCATGCTCGTTACCGCCGACGAATGGAAGGCTCGCATCTGCCGCGCCGGCGAGGAGTCACCACGGAGGAACTACCGCGCCACCGAAGCGAAGATACGTCACCGCCTCGGGATGAGCCGCTGGTTCGACGAACGGGCCCGCAGCTACCGGCCCGGCGTCCGCCACAGCGCTGACGACCTCGGCCTGACCTGGCAATGGGTCCACGTCGCCCACGCCCACCTCGACCTCTCCCCCATCTGGCCAGGAAGACACCCCACGGCGAAGGACCGCGCCCGCTACCGCAAGTTCGAGGTCTCTTTAGACGAGAGGCAGCAACGTGAGCTCGCCCGCGAGTTCCGCGACTGGACCCGACGCTGATCGCCGACCAACCCCAGCCGAGTGAGGGCGGACAACAGGTTGAGGGGCGAAAGATGACGAAAACGAGTAGATTGCTCACCGCATCACCGCGAAAGGATTCTGATGCCGGACGACGAACCAGGGTGGGTCGAACCGAACCCCGCCTCGCCCCGAGCTCTCATCGAATCGTGCCTCGCCTGCAAGTTCCCCATTGTTACGGGTACGACCGGCTCAGGTAAGACCACTCTCCTCAGAGCACTGCGCGAACGAGTGACTCCTCACTTCCAGGTGAAGGACACCACGATGGCGCCCATGACACGGATCTGGAACACTCTCAGTCCCGCCATCGTAAATCTTGATCATTGGGAGTCGCTTTGGCGATGTCTACTCTTAGCCTCGCTCCTGACCCACTACCATGAGCATTTGGACAGATTCGACATACAGAGTCAACAGCGTATTTCGTTGGCGAACGCTCTTCTCCCTCGAGCACTAACTCAACTCCCGTACTTCAAGCATCCATACGCGGTTGCTTCGAGCCTTGCCAACGCGCCACTTGGGATGTCGATCGAATACTACGTCATGTCTCAGCCTTGGGACGAAATTGAGCAGGCTCTACTTTCGTGCCCAGACGATCGCGCGCCGGCAATCGTTATCGAAATCGACAATCTCGACAACTATTTCGACAATAGCCCCTCAATAATGGCTGAAATTCAGGCCGGCTTGGCCCTCTATTTGGCGAAACTCGAAAAGGGGCCCTTTGGTATGCGAAACGGCTTTCGAGTTCACGCGGCAGTTAGGCAAACCACTCACGCATTCATCCAACGCTTGAAAAGCGAGGACATGCGAAGCGAGCCGTCTTTTGTAGAGATCAAATGGACCAAGGCTCAAATCGCGATTCTGTTAGAGGCACTCCTTGGCGGCCGTCAGGTCAAGAACGAGACTATTATCGTCCCGATAAGAAATGCGCTTGAGAATACGGAAGAGTATCTCCTCAGGCACACTATCCTGACTCCGAGGACTGCAATCCAAATCGCGCGCGCGCTGAGAGACGATGGCGACGGCGCGATCGTTGACCCTGACGAACTCCGGAATGCCGTAGCGGTGCAGGCTGAGATCATTGCTTCTTTGACGATCCACCAAGTCGCGAGCGATTTGCGTGCTTTCGGCTCGCGGACACCGACGGGAATGAGGGCCACAGGGGACGCCAGCCAACAAGAAGAACTGAAGATGCGCCTCGTGACTGAATTCGAGCGGCTAGGGCGGGACCGACTGGATCGCGCCGGTCTCCAGCAACTCGTGTCCACTTGGGATTCGTTAACCCGTCCATACTTGGCCGATACCCTATGGACGTACAGGATGCTCGGAACATATCACGCCCAGCAACACACAGTCAGCGTTGCCAGATCCGTGGCAGAGCATGCGCCTAAAATTCCCGGCGATTTTATGCTTCATTCGAGTCTCATGGACATAGCGAACATCGAGCCGACCAGGGAGGCGGTAACAATTGAGTTCGTCTAAAGACTGCGAAGGTATCTTTCTAGACAACTGGCCGGACGTTCGAAATCACCTCCTCACTTGCGCGCAGGAACGATACTTCTGGCGGGGAGTTTCGGACGCCACTTGGTGCATGACGACAAGTCTTGACCGATTCGCCGCCAGCAATCACCTGGCAGACCGGAATGCGCTTAAGTCTGCTCTAATCGCCAACTACCGAAGATTCTCGGCTGAATTGGGGGCCGACCCGGATGCAACTTTGAACGAACGAGATCTCTGGGCTCTGGGCCAACACTGGGGGCTACCAACCACTCTTCTCGACTGGTCAGATAGCCCGATGGTTGCGGCGTTCTTCGCGCTTAGCTCCTCGCAGGCCTATAGTACCGCTCACGGTCATCACGGTTGCATTTACCGTCTCACACGAAGCGACAGGGTATCCGGCGACCTTACGTACTTCGAACCTGACCGTAGCCCATCAAATCAGCGTCTTCGCGCCCAAGCCGGGCTATTCACCGAGACCCGGGAGAACGATTGCTTTATTGATATCCTTGAACGCCTCGGGAGATCAAATGAGTTGTATGCGATTACATTCCCGCTGGAAGTACGCGAGCAGGGTCTCATGGAGTTGGATACGATGGGAATACATGACCTTTCTATTTTCCCGGACAGGGTGGGCGTCATTCGTCACGTCGTCACGGCGTCCCTACGAAAAGCTGCTGCAAAATGAGCTCGCCGCTGAGTGACACGGGTGCCGCCGCTGAACGTCCGTTCATCGCCCGACATATAGGGAACCCAGACTTCTTTGGCGATCCGGACGGAGCGCGTGCTGACTTGGATGATTATATTGAGGTCAGTACGCTCCAAAGAAGCATAGGCCGGCGCGAGCGGACGAGAGTTGTAATCGGAAGAAAGGGGTCTGGGAAAACTCTGTTTCTGCGGAAGTTCCGCGATGAACTTTCCAAGACGCATTCCGTCCTACTGTTCGGTGCATCATCGACCCAACTTCCCACGACGGAGCACATTGTGCGAGTCGCACATTGGTTCCCGGAGCGAATACTCACTGAGGTGTGGCAGCTGGCTTGGAGCCGCGCGATTCTGGCCTCGCTCGCCTCGCACCTGATTCACGACAACAGGGTTCGTCAATACCTTGCAGACGAGGAACGATCACGGCTGGAGACAGACTTCCGACGGATTCTAGGAATATCCCGAGCTGGTCGCAGCCCGCTGACGACCCTGAAGATGATTCTCACCAGCCGATCTTCGGGCGACAGCTTCTTCCGGTACGTCAATGACGTACTCTGGGATGATCTAGAGGCTAGACTAGGGTCCCTGCTCCCTGACATGCCGCCCGTCTATTTCGTACTGGATGCCATAGACGAGGAATTCGCAAAGGCTCCAGCGTACTGGATGCGCTGCCAGAAGGGCCTGTTTTATGAGACGATGAGAATGCTCCGCGATCAGGAACTCGGCGCAAGGCTTCATGTTGTCATTTCAATTCGCGACATCGTTTTCCATTCCGTCTTCCAGAGCGAGCACGCATCTCGATACGTTGCTGATCCACACATTACGACTCTAGACTGGAGCTATCTTGGGGCCTGTGCGTTCCTAGATGCAAAGGTCCAGAGGCTAGAGGAGGCCCAATGGCTGAGCGAGACGCAGCCTAGGTCGCTCCCCGGGTGGATCGGACTGAAGAGCGTCGTGAATTCTAGAGGCGACACTGAAGATGTTTACTCATTTCTTTTCCGTCATACTCAGTGTCTTCCGAGGGATGTTGTAGTTTTCGGCAATATCTTCGGCGAACTATGCCAGAGGGCGGGTGATGGTACGGGGGCAAGAGAGGAATTGTTTAAGCTTGCCGTCGCTGATGTCGCGAGGCTGAGCGGACTGACACAGTTGGCCGTGGTCGCCAACCAAATCATCGCAGACGAGATTCCAGCAGAAGCGTCTAGATTCGACTTCGTTGACTCATATCTATCCGTGGATGAGTATCGCTATTCTCGCCTTGATGAACTGTCGACGATAATCAGGCGTATGAAGTATCTCCGCGTTGGACGGGACGAGATTGCAGCTCTGCAGGACGCGGGCATGACGGCGTTTGGAGCCCCTGACTTGGCTTCAGTGCTGTGGCAGTCCGGTGTTCTGGGAGTCGAGGAGGAGGACGCCCGCCCGCGCTTCTTTTCGATGGATCGCCTGGGGAGGATGAGACTGCCAAGTGATGCTCAGAGTTTCGTGTTTCATCCCAGCATGCGCGAAGTGGCCGGGCTTGAGGCACGAGGTTCGGCGATCTACTGGTTGTCCTGACCTCGACGCGGCAGAGGGGCAATCGCTCGCGGGCGGGTCAATCTTGCGCGAATCTGGAGCCGTGGCCGCAAGCTCGTGTCTCTGGAAGGCCACTTCTCGGCTAGGCTTTGATACATGGAGTCGAGCGAGCTCAACTACAAACTCTTGTCCGAAAGAATCGCCCGGGTCACTGAGCGAACTGGGCTGGGGGAGTCGGCCTCGTTCCTCGTGTGGTTCCTCGAGAACGTCTACCGGCTCGAGGAGACTGATGCGCGGGACGCCGTGTGTGACCACTCGAACGACAAGGGAATCGACGGGATTTACATCGACCACAACAACGAGGAGATTCACTTCCTCCAGGCCAAGATCCGACAGAGCGACACGGGCAAGGTCGGTGACGTCGGGCCTAAGAATCTGATGGGATCGGTTGCTCAGTTCGACACCGTTGAAAAAGTCGTGACGATTCTCTCCGGCAACGCTGACGACGAACTGAAGCGACTCATCACCCGCATCCACTTGGGCGACATGGTCGCAGCCGGTTACCGATTGGTCGGTGTCTACGTCACCAACGAATCAAGGAACGTAGACTCCGAGGGCTACTCAGCAGTCACGCCTAACCTTACGATTTACGACCGTGACGAAATTGCAGTTCGGATGGTCGAGGTGGACATCAATGAAGGTAAGAAGGGTCTATTTACCTTCGACACTTCGTACGTCGACCCATTGGAGATGAAGGTCGGCACTGCCAAGGGTGATCCGAAGATGTTCGTGTTTCCGGCGAGAGCGCTCCAACTCGTGCACATGGAAGGCATCGCGGATGGCTCACTATTTAGAGAGAATGTGCGCTACGGCTTGGGCAACACCAGCGTCAATAAGGCCATTCGTAGCGCCTTGTCCGAAAAGGCGGCCCACACAACCTTCATTCTCGGACACAACGGCCTGATCATCCTTTGCGCGTCTGCCGATAGCTCTAAGAGCGGGGAACTTACGATCAAGAACTACTCAGTTGTGAACGGTGCGCAGAGTCTGACGAGTTTCTACAACGACAAGTCCAAGCTGACTGATGACCTCCGTGTGCTCGTTCGAGTCGTCGAGGTCCAGGACGAGGTGCTAGCTCGCCGGATTACCGAGAACAGCAACAACCAGAACGCCATCAAGCCACGCGACCTGAGATCCAACCACGCGATCCAACTCCGGCTGCAGAAGGAGATGAACGACGCGGACGGCAACTACTTCTTCGAGATCAAGCGGGGCGAGAAGGCGCCGGATGGCGCCACGGTGATCACCAATGACGAGATCGGACGTGCGCTCCTATCATTCGACGTGCAGGAGCCTTGGTCCGCGCACCAGATCTACAAGGTGTTCGACGAAAAGTATGCCGAGATCTTTGGACGCCCAGAGGTCACCGCCCAACGAGCGATCTTCGTTCACCGGCTGATGGGCGTCGTCAACAACAGCTTGCCGAAGTTGAAGAACCGGCCCATGGCGTCTTACACACTGACACGGTACTTCATGCTTTACCTGCTCTCGGAGATTCTGCGCGATAACGTCGCCTCCCGTCCGTACGTGGCAAATCCGGCTTCTCTCACGGAGCCGCAGATGGTCGAGTTCCTGTGCAAGTGCGAAGAAATCTTGAAGACCGTCGTCGTGGACCTCAACGTGGAGTCGAAGTCGGTGGACTTTGACTACAAGACGATCCTCAAGAGTCCAAAACAAGGCGGGGATCTGGCGCAGGCCATCCTGGCCAGTTACGAGAAGGACGTGGAGCGGGAGAAGGCCGAGACCTTCACCGAATGGACGCCAAGCTAGCACCAATGGTCCTTGAGGCTTAGCAGGTGGCGACCGCGCTCGCGACGAAAGGCCAGTCACGCCGACAACATCAGGAGCGCTCAACGGCTGCTCATCTCACGCGTCGGCCAGGTCTTGGCTAACGGAGCGCGACCCCGCCGATTCCAAGCCAAGATCGCACAGCCAGGTCGCACGCCCTTCGACACACATGGGCCACTAGGCTGTAACGAGTGACTGCTCGGAATTTGCAGAACTCGGTAGTCGCGGCCTGGTTGCGCAAAGTACCCAGCCTGCGAGCGTGCAATCTTCGCTGCATCTCGACACTGATGTCGAGATGCAGCGTAGACTTCACAAACGGCGAACCTATGAATTATAGACGTTTCGTTATTGAGCATGAGGAGTGCGTTACGCAACGTGATAACCTCGTCCGGGCCGGGCTGCCTCGGCTGTTTGAGGCTTACGGGTCTATCCCGTCAGTCAGTTGAATCAGGTCCGAGTCCGTGGAAGTACTCGGCGAATGCCGTGTCGTCGTATGCGACTGGGAGTAGGTCGGGTTCTGCCTCGTCGCTGACTGTCTCGAGGGGCTCCGACTGTGCTACGAGGTGGAGGAGCCACTTTCGTGCGGCTGTGAGCAACTCGCGGTCTAGTGTCCACAGCCCCACTTCAAGGCTGTGACGGGAACTCATTGTGAAGTTGGCGGACCCGATCCAGAGCCTCTCGGGGACGAAGAAGAGTTGGTCCACGACATCCCCGCTTGGATGCTCGTCCGTCCAGCACATCTGGCCCAAGAGCAGGATCTTGGCGTGCACGATCGGGACGAGTCGCGCGCCCACTTTGCGGAACCCGAGTTCACGCACCCCGCCAATTCCGGAATCCAAGGGCGGGGAGTGAGGACCAACGACTCGTGGCTGCCCGTCCTCACGTGGCGCGAGTTCTCCCAGTTCCGGGTAGGCCGACTGCGCGAGCCCCGAGTTTCGCGCGAGCTCTCTGAGTTGCTCGAACTTGGTGTCCGTGTACTTGCGGGTCTGTTGCTTCGTGATGATGACGCACACGTTGGCCATGGTGGCCAGAGTCTGAATGAGCTCAGGGTCGTCCATCCACATCGCGCACCCCAGCACCCCGGGACCCCAGCGTCGGTCCGTGCGCGGGAGCGCAGCGGCCGCCTTGAGCGGCTCGACAAGTGCGGACAGTACATCGCGTCCGAATGCAGCAGTCTCCCCGCTGCCCGCGCGAGTCAGTAGGCGATCGAACTGCGGGCCGAATTCCGGTCGTGAGTTCACCGCGACCTCTCCTTCTGGACTGCCGAATCACCATGAGAACGGCGATACCGTGGCGGGCGCCCCTTTTCAGCCGCTGACGGGCTCACGACGGAAGAACTCGGAAACGGTGACGAAGTCGATGCCATGGTCTTGACACACATTAGGCATCTTCGGCTTCTTCGGTGAGTGGTGGGAAGGCTTCTCAGCGCAGAAGACGGCTGCCGCTAGCGCTCCAGCCAGTGCCATCACCATCAGGTCGGCCTCGAAGTTGGGCGCGCTCCCGTAGACCGGGTAGGCGTTGGTCAGTTGCTTGGCCCAGCGGAGCTGCTCGGTTGTCGGCACTAGGAACAGAGACTCGAAGCGTTTGAGCCATTGGCCGAGGTCGGGGATCCGATCCTTCCACTCCGCAAGTTCAGCATGGACAGACGCAGTGCTCACCACCCTTCCGTCACTGAGCATCGCCTCGATCCGCTGCCAGTGCCGTGGGAAGGAATCGGAGCCCCAAGGTTCGTCGTCGGTCTGCTTTAGAAAGCCGAGGATCACGTTGGTGTCGATGACGTAGAGCGGAGTCGCCAACTTGAACCAGAGTGGAGTCCTCAACCATCTGGCGGCTTCGTTTCTTGCCACTCTCGCCGCAGACGGTCCAACTGATGGTTCTTCACGTCGAGGAGTGACCCTGCGGTTTCCCGCCCAATCGTTCCTGAGTCCAGGGCCTCGAAGACGCGGCTCAACAGTCGAGTCCCAGCGCGGCTGATCCGAACGTTGTAGTGGGTGGGTCCCCCTGACCCGCTACGTTCTCCAGGTCTCCTGGCTGCACGTCTGTCTTCGAGTTCCCCGATTAGTTGCGGGTCTACCATTCTCTGCTCTCGTAATGCGATGAGCACGGCCGCTTGGGAGGCGCCGAGCCGGTTGCTCAAGCGGCGCAGAGCAGCATCGTCATGGTCGGCGTCACCCCTGAATGGATGTTGGACCAAAAGAGGCTCGAGGAGATCCCGGGGCAAGAGACAGGCGGCGGCCACCGCGTTGCAATAGGACTCGACTGCACTGCGGCGATCGAGGTCGCACAATCCAGAATCACGAAGCGCCAGGTGCGCGAGCTCGTGGAGCATCGAAAACACGCGCGCATATGGAGTGTCACGGCTGTTCGTAACCACGGCTGATTGGTTCCCCACCGACACGCTGAAGGCCCGAACTCCCGCAGCTGGCAGGCTGCGTTGAAAAGCGAATATCCCTTGACCCTGCACTGCGCGAGACCACAGCCGCAGTGCCGCGTATTTCTCAGAGTTCGACAGTTGGTCGTCCGCGGAGACACCCAAGTAGCTGCGCAGCAGGGCGCCTGCGACGTCGGGTGCGACGGATAAGGAGAGTGGCGCCGGCGGGAGGGAGGCCCCATCCGCTGGAAGTATCTCTGCGGCGGTCTCCAAGACTTCGAACACGCCGTCGACGATGTCGAACAGAGATTCGGCGGCTTCAGCGGAAACTGCCACGTTGCCGAGAGTGCGATGGTCTCGCGTCTTCGCTCGCCACTCCTCCTCCGCGTCAAGGAGCAGGTACGGCCAAGGGCGCTTAAAATGCCTAGCGAGAATCAGCAAGCCGGCGAATTCAAGCTCCTTGTCGGCGTTTTCGAGCGCGGCGAACGTCGGACCTCCTAGTTCGCTCAGTACCGACGTTGTTTGTCCTCGGTTCCTGAGCATGCTGACGATCCGTCGACTAGAAACCAGAACAGTGGCTTCTGGTTGGGTACTGCCGCGGCGGGCGTCACCGGAACGCCTGGCCGCCGGACTTGAGCGCTTCCCACGACGTGGCGGCGCTGCAGACCGACTCAGACGCGAGCAGGTAGGCCCAGGTCTCATGGACCTCGTCGGAGCCGTTGACGGTCTTGACCCATGCTGCGGCGGCGTCGCGCTTGGCGATGACGACGGGCGAGGCCATGTCGACGTCTCGTTTGCCTTCGACGATCCAGTGCACCCCGGCGTCGTCGATGACGATGAAGTCGGGCTCGTACTGCCGCTGGACAGCCCCGGACAGGTACGTGATGCGCAGCGGCACCGTCTCGTCGATGCGTACCCACGCCCTCACGGGCGCCGACTTCTCGAACAGATCGGCCAGCATGAACTCGGTGGAGTACGCATCGAAGGCGTTGACCTCATAGACGGACTTGGCGTAGCCGGCATACGGGTAGCCCCGGACAAACTCACGCGATGACGTGACCACTTGACGATCGGCCGCCGGCCGGGTCTCGTAGCGTTCCGAAGGCTCCGGCCACCGGACCGGCCGCACCTCGCGGACCTCGCGCGCTGGCGACGACGTCTGCTTGGCCTGGATCCACTCGGTCAGTCGCGCCGTCGCAAGTCGGCCGTGTTCGGGCCGCCACGGCGTCTTCTCCGTCACGCCCGCGCCGACAAGGAACGCCCGCGCCACGCCAACGGCCGCGTTTAACTCGGTCACCGACGCCTCCACGGCGTTGGTCCGGATGAGCCGTCCGACCAGGTCGTTCTCGATCGTGTCGAAAGGCATGACGCTCTGGGTCGCGATGACCTGCTGGACCTCGTCCCGGATGACCACGTGGGCGGCACCCGTGGCGTCCCGCTCGGCGTCGATCGCCTTCCGGGTCAGGGTTGGCGCGTTGTCCTCGGCGAAGGTTCTCCCCAAGGCCTCGACGGAGTCGAGGTTGATCGACGCGAGTGTGAACCGATCCCGCTCCCACCGCGTGACGACTGAGGGCAGGAACAGCGGGATCTTCACTCCGCCAGGAGTCCTCGGCGTCAGTACTCGACGCAACGTTTCTGCGGACGCCGCCCCAGCACTCAAGCGGGCGTCCATCGTCGAGACCATCAGACCGGTATGCCGCGAGCCTGCCTCCGCGTCAACGTCCTCGTCGACCTCGAAGAGGCTTCCCTGGTTGGGGTCCGTCGCAGCCTGACCGGGCAGGTCGATCTCGACAGTCCCCGATTCCGGGAAGAAGTCGCCCGAGAACCCTCCCGTGCCACCGGCCTCAGTCCCGCGTGTGAACCTCCCCGCCACGGGATTGACGACGACGGATGCTTCGTCGACGCGGTCGCCGAGGGTCTGCTCGAGGAGCGACTTGGCCTGCTTCAGCAGGGTCGCGAACGACCGGTGCGACAGGACCTCGACCGTGTCGAGCATCGGGTTGCCGGTGCGCTGCCCGAACGGCAGGCGAAGCCCGCGGCCGAGGATCTGCTCGGTGAGCAGGCTGGACTCCATTGAACGCACGGAGGCGATGACGTAGATGTTCTTGACGTCCCAGCCTTCCTTGAGCATCGACACCGACACCACTGCCCGCACCGGCGAGTCCGGGTCCTCGAGCCGATCAAGCAGCGCCAATGTCGCGTCCGGCTCTTCCGACGTCACGAGCAGCACCTGCTCTGGGGAACCGAGCATGTCCGAGCCGATGAGCAGGTCGCGGTACTCGGTGGCCTCGTCGATGGTCGAGGCGACCAGGAACATCACCGGCTCGGCGAACTTCCGCCCCCGCACCTGAGCGCAGTAGGCCCGCATTGCCTCCCGCTTCGCATCCAGCAGCGTTAGCCCGTCCGCCAGTTGGGTGCGCACGTCATGGATGCCGTCCTGCCGAGTCACCAGCACGGGGATCTTCACCCAGCCGTCCGCGATCGCCTCAGACAACGGATACCGGTAGACGATCATCGACTCCGACGCCGCGTGCGGGGTCGCCGTCAGGCCGATCGTCGCCAACGGGTGCAGCTCGGTGATCGCGGCCTCGAACTTCTTCGCCGACCCCGAGTAGTAGACGTGGTGCTCGTCGGCGATGACGACCAGGTCATCCGCCTGCTCCAAGTACGTCCGGACGGCCGTGCCTAAGGTCTCGTGCGGCTGGAACGCGCGACGGCGGTCCTCCTTATTGGGCCGCAGCAGCGACTGCACTGTGAAGACGAACACCTTGAACCGGCCCTCGTCGGCCAAGGCTGCTCCGACCTCGCCACGCTCGACCGTATCGAGGGTGATGACCATCGGCCGGGACTGCATCCCCCGCAGGTACTTCGGATGGCCCGGCGTGAGGTTGTCGATCGTCTTACGTTGGATCGTCGAGCCCGGCGTGACGATCAGAACGTTGCGCACCCCGGACTCGTACAGGTAGTCGAGCAGGCCGCCGGCAATGTAGGTCTTGCCAACACCCGTCGCCAGGTCAGCGATGAACTCAGCCCCCGGGTCGGCCTCACCCAGCGACCTCGCGAGAGCATCGAGTGCCTGCTGGTTCGGCTCACGCAGGTCGAGGTTGTAGCTCACCTGCTCGACCAGGGCCGGGTCGTAGTCGATCCTCACGCGCCTGATCCTTCCGTGGCGTCTCCGGTATGCCGGGGACTCACCTCGGTGCGCCGCCGCATCCGCCGTGCTCCGCTCGTCAGCAGATCCCGCGGAGCCTTGCGGATCCTCGAACCTGGACTGATCTCCGCCAGCGTCGACTCAGCCTCAGGGAGAACAGACTTCGCGACGATCGTCACCCGCTCCTTCTCACCCAAGGCGCCGACGACCTGTCGAACCTCTTCCGGACCGACCGTGCCATCAACGACGGCCAAGCGCATCCGCCCACGAACCCCGCACAGTGGTATCGCGTCTTCTTGGAACTCGAACCCGAGCTGCCCAGCGACGGCCCGAGCGAAGCGACCGTTCGTTGCCCACTCCGCGAGGAGTACACCGAAAGGCGTGTCCTCGTACATCGACGGCCCGACCACCATTGTCCGGAAGCCGCCGCCGCCCTCCCAGCCAACCGACTTGGTGATGCCCCCAGAGTCCTCACCGGCCACCACCTTGGTGAGACGCGGCAACATGAACTGCTCGACCGTCTCGGGAAGGATCTCCGAGGTCACCCAACGACGCCCCATCTTGTGCGCAACCGCAGCTGTGGACCCCGACCCCGCGAAGCAGTCGATGACCACATCACCCGGTTGGGTGGCGATCCTCAATACCCGCTCCATGAACCGCTCCGGTTTGGGCGTAGCGAAACTGCTAACGCCGGCGAAGATGGCCCGCATCTCGTTCTTGGAGGTCCGGTTACTGCCTACGTCTTCCTTGGACCAGATCGTCCGAGGAACCAGGTCCGCGACTTCCGAGAGGTATCGCTTGATGCTCGGACGAGCGTTGCCGGTTGGTCCCCACCAGACCCGCCCCTCGCTATCGAGCGCGTCCAACTTCTCCTCGGATACCCGCCAGAATCTGCCGGGAGGAGGCGTGAAGACTCGTCCAGTGGGCCCCGCCTTCTGGTATTGCCCTCTGGAGTATGGCTTGTTCGCGTAAGGATCGCCCGGAAGCCAAGGGCCGCGGGGGTCGTCATCCGGATTGGTATAGATCGAGTCGGAGTCGGCCGTGCGAGGGAGCCGATGCGGCGACCAGTTCCCATCGCGCGAGTAGACGAGCACGTAGTCGTGGTCAGAACTGAACTGGCGTGCGGAGTTTCGCGGGGAGTCCGCCTTTTCCCAGATCACCGTCGTGACGAAGTTGGCTGGCCCAAAGACCTCGTCCATGAGGAGTCTCATCCGATGCTGCTCGGCATCATCGAGATGGACCCAGACCGAGCCGTCGGGGGCGAGAAGGTCTCGGATGAGAAGCAGTCGCTCGCACATGAACGACAGCCAGGTCGAGTGCTCCATCCAGTCGTCGTAGTGCTCGAACGCTTGACCCGTGTTGAACGGCGGGTCGATGTAGACGAGCTTGACCTTGCCCCTGTAGATGGCGCGGTACTCCGGGACCTCGCACAGGATGCGCAGCACGTCGAGCGAGTCTCCTGTGAAGAGGAGGTTCGCGGCATACGGATCCTCCGGCACCTCACCGACCGAGCCGACGAAGTCGGCGAGCCGCACCTCGGAGGCAGCCGGGTGATCGCGTTCCACCCAGACCGGCTTGCCCGATTCGTCCTTGGGCACCAGGAGGAACTTGTCCTTGCCAGGCCACACGAGCTCGAGGCGAGTGCCCGCCGCACGGTCAGCCACGGGTGGTATCCCTGCCGGGTGGACAGGCATCTCTCCTCCATCGCACATCGGCGACTTCCCCGTCCACCACGGTCTCTTTCCTTCGCGTCATCCAAGCCTCCTGGACAAGTGCCTGTCGCACAGAGGGTCACCGAAGCGTCGGCGGAATGTGGCCCTGCTTCTTCCACGATGCTCTCGTCATCCTTACAGACTCAGTCCCCGCACTCCGCGATGGGGAAGGTCTGGGGTGTCGCGGCTCGACACCGGGGAGCGGGAGGACGGCTGCGTCCCGACCCGGCGTGGAAGCAGGCGGCCTACCGTTTGGCGCCGCAAGGGGAGCGGCCGGTGGCCCAGCGCGACGCCTCACGGGCCGAGAAGGCGGGACCCCGAGCGCGGTGCGTCGGCCCGGATCAAGTTCATCTCGACCTGCACGTCGATGACCTCGCCGAGCCAGGACGCCTGGCCCTGGCCGCGAGGACGACTGACCGTCCCGCCCAGGGCTCCCGTGGACAACCCGGACGGAGACGACCAGAGGTATGCGTGCCCGTGATCGTCGGCGGCTGACACTCGCTCCGCCGGAGGTGGGGTATGCCGTGAGCCCGGCTCACGGCATACCCCACCTGCTTGTTTGCCTGCCCCGGTCGTTCCCTCGAAGACGTGGCTTGGGATCCGTGCTGAGGCGACGACGGGTCACCCCCGGACGTCTCCAGAGATCGTGCAAGTCGGGGGACGGTAGTGCCGTGGCCGGGGTGGCCCGAAGCAGCCTGTCTCAGTTCTTGAAGGCCTCGAAGATCTTCGTGTACGCGTTGTTGGTCTTCGCGTCGCACGGCATGACCGGGGCCACCTTGCTCTGCTCGGTGGCCGGCACCACCACCGCCGGGTCCGACTTCATCGACGCGTCGAGGTAGGCCTCGATGCCCGTGTAGCCGGCGTTGTAGCCCTGCGCGTTGGCTGCCTCGGCGATGTTGTGCGGATCCATCATCCAGTTCAGGAAGGTCAGGGCCTGGGCCTCGTTCACCGCGCCCTTGGGCATCACGAAACCGTCCTGCCACAGGGCCGTGCCCTCACTGGGATAGACGTAGACGATGGTCGAACGCTTGGCCTTGGCGCGGTGGGCGGAGCCGTTCCAGAGCATGGAGACCACGCTCTCGCCAGAGGACATCCGGCCGGTGTTGCCCTCGCTGCTCACCGTCTTGACCTTCGGCTTGAAGGCCACGAGGAGATCCTGGGCCGCCTGCAGCTCCTTCGGGTCCGACGTGCAGGGCTTGCTGCCCGTCGCCCGCAGCGCGGCGTTGACGACTTCGACCTGGTCGTTGAAGATGCCGATCTTGCCCTCGGCGGCGGCGGGTCCGGCGAAGTAGTCCTTCCACGAAGTGATCGGAGTCGTCACCAGCGCGGAGTCGTAGGCGATGCCGGTGGTGCCGTAGAGATAGGGCACCGAGTATTCGCGGCCCTTGTCGAAGTAGACGTCGAGGAAGGCGGGGGCGAGGTTCTTGCCGTTCGGCAGCGAGGTGGGGTTGGTCTTCTTGAGCAGACCCGCGTCGATGAGGACCTTCGTCATGTAGTCACTGGGCACCACGAGGTCGTAGCCCGCCCCGTCCGTCGCCTTCAGCTTGGCCTCGAGGTCCTCGTTGGACTCGTAGAAGCTCACCTTGAGCGTGATGCCCGTCTCCTTCTTGAACCGCTCCACCATCGCGGTGGGGAAGTAGTCCGTCCACGTGTAGAGGTTGAGCTCACCCCCGGTCGCCGGCGTGAAGGGGGGCGCCGAGGGGGAGGCCGACGCAGTCCCTGCCGGGCTGGTGCCCGCGCTCTGGCCGTCGGTCGTCGTGCCACATCCGGCCAGGGTCAGGGTGGTGGAGAGGCCGAGGAGCGTGGCGGTTCGGCCGGCGCTGCCGAGACTCCGGAGCCTGCGCGTCGAGCGGACGGGGTGGGTCGGAGCCTGGTGGGTCGGAGCGTGGTGGGTCGGAGCGGAGGAGACAGTCATCAGTCGTGCCTTTCTCTGGTGAGGGATCGGGTGATGAGGACCACGAGGGTGGAGAGCGCGATGAGCAACGTGGCGATGGCGTTGACCCCCGGGGAGATGCCCCGGCGGATGAGGCCGAACATGTAGACCGGAAGAGTCGTGGTCTGGGCGGAGGCGAGGAACGACGAGATGATGAAGTCGTCCAGCGAGACGATGAAGGCCAGCAGGGCGCCACTGACGATGCCGGGGAGGAGGAGGGGGAGCACGATCCGCTGGAAGAGCCGCCGCTGGTCGGCGCCCAGGTCGGCACCCGCTTCGAACACTCTCGGGTCGATGTCAGCCAGCCGGGCCCGGATCGGCAGCAACGCGAAGGGGATGCAGAACGCCGTGTGTGCGAGCACGAGGGCGGCCATCCCCGGCCGCAGACCGATCACCCGGATCAGGCCCAGGGTGCCTACGGCCGCAACGATCTCCGGCACGATGAGTGGGGCTTGGATCAGTCCCAGGGCCACCCTTCGGCCCCGCCGCCCCCAACGGTCCAGGACCAGGGCGATGCCCAGCGCCAGCGCGGTGCTCACGACCATCGCGCACGCCGCCAGCTGAAGTGACACGATCGCTGCGTCGACGATGTCGTGGTTGCGGAGCACCCGGGGGAACCACTCCAGCGTGGCACCCTCCCAGACCGTCGCTTGGTCGCCCTTGTTGAAGGCGTAGCCGATGATGACGAGGAGCGGCACGTAGAGGAACACCAGCGCGGCGACGGCCAGCGGGCCCACGAGGGGGAAGTGGGTCAGCGGCCGCGCCCTGCCGCTGCGTCCCCCCACCCAGCCGCGGCGGCGCCCCGCCCCGCCGGCGACGCTGCTCACGAACCCTCCACGGGATGACGGAACGACCGGCGACTTCCCAGCCACAGCCCCACCACCACGACCAGGAGGAGCGCGATCGAGAGCGCCGACCCCAGCGGCCAGTTGCGCCCCGACCCGAACTGGTTCGCGATGAGACTGCCGACGAGAAGGTCGCGCCCACCGCCGAGCATCATCGGCTGGATGTAGGCGCCCAGCGTGGGCACGAAGACGAGGAGCAGGCCGGAGAGGATGCCGGCCCGCGCGGCCGGGATGATGACCCGGCGAAGCACCTGCCCCCGCCCGGCACCGAGGTCGTAGGCCGCCTCCGCCAGCCGGACGTCGAAGCGTGAGAGCGACGCGTAGATCGGCAGCACCATGAACGGGAGCGAGGTGTAGACCAACCCGCACATCGTGGCGAGCGGCGTGTACAGCAACTCGGGTGCCTCCACACCGATGACCCCGAAGGCCTGGCGCACGAGGCCCGCGTGCCCGAGCAGGAGGATCCACGCGTAGGTCCGCACGAGCAGGTTGGTCCAGAACGGGATGGTCACCAGCAGCAACAGCGCAGCGTGCCGGTGTCGCTCACGGGTCGCGATCCACAGGGCCAGCGGGAAGGCGAGGGCCAAGGTGGCCGCGGTCGAGGCGGTCGCCATGAGCAGCGATCGGGCCAGGACCTTGAGGTAGGCCGTGTTCAGACTGCTCCGGCCGAGGAAATCGGTGTCGAAGAGCAGATCCCGGTATGCCGTGAGCGTGGGTTGCCAGGTCACGCCGCCACCGGACGCGGGCTGGGTGAGGAAGGAGAAGATCACGAGGAGGACCAGCGGCCCACCGACGAGGAAGATGACGACACCCATTCCCGGTACGGCCGCAGCCGTGCCCAACTGGCCCGGAGCGACCGGCACCTTCGATCGACGACGCGTCCCGGTCCCCGCAGTCATGGGCGCTCCTCGGGAGCCAACAACCGCATGTCGTGTCCGCTGATGAAGACCCCGAGCACGTCCCCCTTCAGGGCCCGTGGCGGTCCGCCCGCGGGCAGGCGGACCTTGAGTCGCGTCCCGGCGACGTCGACGGTCAACCGTTGGTCCGCACCGGCATACGTGACCCTCTCCACGACGGCCCGGAGGCTGCCGGGGGCCTCAGGGTCGGTGACCTGGACCCGCTCCGGGCGAATCGCAACGGTCGCCGGGCCCGCCGCGAAGACCTCCGGCGGCAGGTCGACCTGCGGTCCACCGGGCAGGCGTGCCACGAGCCGCCCGTCCGGGCCCTCGACGATGCTGAGCTCGAGCACGGTCGTCTCGCCGATGAAGTCGGCGACGAACCGGTTGACCGGTTGCTCGTAGACCTCGGCCGGAGTCCCGACCTGCGCCACGCGGCCGGCGTCCATGACGGCGATCCGGTCGCCGAGCGAGAGCGCCTCCTCCTGGTCGTGGGTCACGAAGACGAACGTCACCCCCGTGCTGTCCTGAAGTGCCTTGAGTTCGTCCTGCATCCCGCGTCGCAACTTGAGGTCGAGCGCCGAGAGCGGCTCGTCGAGGAGCAGCACCTGCGGCGACTTGGCCAACGCCCGGGCGAGGGCGACGCGTTGTTGCTGCCCGCCGGAGAGCTGATGCGGGCGCCGATCGGCCAGCCCCGCCAGATGCACCAGGTCGAGCAGCCGCGTCACGGTTGTGGTGATCCGCTCCCGGTCGGCTCGCTCCATCTCGAGCCCGAAGGCGATGTTCTGCGCGACCGACAGGTGAGGGAAGAGCGCGTAGTGCTGGAACACGGTGTTGACCGGGCGCTGGGCCGCGGGGAGCTGGTCGATCCGACCGTCGCCCAGCCAGACCTCGCCGTGGTCGAGGGTCTCGAGGCCGGCGATGGCCCGCAGAAGCGTGCTCTTGCCGCATCCGGAGGGGCCGAGCAGAACGAAGAACTCGCCGGCCCTCACGTGCAGGCTCACGTCGTCGAGTGCTCGGAGCGGAGCAGGGCTGGCAGCGAACACCTTGGTCGCGGAACGGATGTCCAGCCCCGAGTGCCCGACGGCCGTGCTCATCCGATGCTCCCCTCGCCTTCGACACTGAAGTTGCGGGTAGCCTAATGGCATTAGATTATTTGTCCAGACTCTTCCCGTGAGATTCTGGCCCGGCCCGGACACGCGACCATCGAAGGCCGGGCCGGGCCGCTCGGAACACGAAAGGCGATGTCGGCAATGAGCGCAACGACGGGTGCACCAGCGGGTCGAGGCTCCCGAGGGCGGCCCCGCAGCCCCCGTCTCAGCACCGAACTGATCCAGGTCGAAGCCCTCGCCCTGCTGGATGCAGGTGGTCGGGACGAGCTGACGATGACCGCACTGGCCGCCCGCCTCGGGGTTCGGGCACCCTCGCTCTACCACCATCTCCGGGACAAGGACGCCCTCTGGGAGAGCATCCGGGCCCTCATCGCGACGGAGATCGACGCTGAGGTCTTCGACGTCGCCCCCTGGGACGTCGCGCTCGAAGTCTGGGCCCGGTCCTATCGGGACGCCTTCGTGCGACACCCGCACGCCGTGGCCGACCTCTTCACGCGGCCGGTGAGCAACCCGATGTCGTTCGCGATGTATGAGAGCGCCTGCCGTGGGCTCCACGCCGGGGGATGGCCGATCGACGCGCTCGCCTCGGTGATCGGGGCCGTCGAGTACGTCATCAGCGGCTCGGTGCTGGACCTCCAGGCGAAGGGCGACATGTTCGAGCGCGCCCACGACAACGGCGCCGCATTGCTCGCCCAGAGTATCCGCGCGGACGCCTCCTACCGTGAAGCCGCGGACCGCTCCTTCGACCTGGCGCTCGGTGGCCTCCTCGCCGGTCTGCGGACCCGACTGGCCGAGATCGAGCGCGCCGCGTGAAAGTCCCCGGTCACGGCATACCGGTGCACGTCTCCTCGGCGACCGACCCGCGGGTGCGCGGCGAGTCCTTCGGGCGCACCGAGGCCGTCCGGATCCGACGCGAGTGCGAGCTGTATGACGGGCTGTTCGCCGCCCTCGGCGTCGCTCGGGCCACGGCCCTGGCCCATGCGAGTGACTGTCTGGAGATGTTGGCGGACTGGTCGCCCGCGCTCGCCGCCGAGTTGACGGGAATTGCCTCGGGCAGCGGAGTCGACCTGGAGTGGATCGCCGCGCTGAACGCGCGCACGGAGATCCTCGCCCTCAGCGAGGTGTGCCTGCCGGGGGAGTGCTCGACCGTGGTCGCGCGCAGCGACACCGGCCCGTGGGGGGTGCAGACCTGGGACTGGTACTCCGAGTTCGCCACCGGTGCCACGGAATGGCAGGTGCAGACTCAGGCGCGCTCGGTTCGCACCTTCACGGAGGTCGGGGTCCTGGGCAAGGTCGGCGTCGCGGCCTTCTCCGGGAGTGGGATCGCGGTCCACCTCACCTATCTGCGTCATGTCGAGGACGGGCAGGCCCCCGGAGTCCCCGTGCACGCCGTCGCTCGTCGGGTGCTCGACGAGGCGCGAGATCTCGACGACGCCATCGACATCGCCACCTCTGCCCGCGTCGGTGCCTCGACCAGTTTGACGCTGCTGCCCAGCGAGGCCACCCGAGGGAGGTTCGCGGCGACGGTCGAGCTGTCGTCGGCCGGCACGGCCATCCTGGAGCGGCGGGGGGAGTTTGCGGTGATCACCAACCACTTCCAGTCGGCGTCACTGGCGCACGGTGACCTTCTCGTCAGTCAGTGGCCGGACACTCTGAGCAGAGCCCGCGTCCTCGAGGATCGACTCCGCACTCGGGTGCGCCTGCCCCTGCGCGACAACCTCACCATCCACACCGTCGACGGGGCGCCAGTGTGCCTGCACGAGGATCAAGCCCTCGCGCCGACCGTCCGCCAGTCCACCTTGGCCGTCCTCGAGACCAGGCCGGCGCTGGGGAGTCTCCGCTGCCTCGAAGGTGGCCCCTGCCAACTCTCGTAGTCTCGACAAAAGGAGGGACTGCGCACCCTCCTTTGTTCGCCACACCCAGCCAGCCATCCTCAAGGGGCAGGTCTTCACGTTCGCCATCACCCAGACCTTCGTCGTCAGCGCGCTCAGGCCCGACGTGGACCAGCCGAAAGGACGTTCGTTCAGTCCCCCTTTGACGAGTCAGGCCCCTGCTCCAGCAACTGGCGTCTCACGACCCGTCGTCGGAGAGTCGGGGAGGCCACCACCTCATACCCCGCCTCGAGGAACACCTGCAGGAGCCCGACCGACGCCTCGTCCCAGATCACGGTCTTGCCCGGCGGCGGCTCCACCGGATAGCCCTCGAGCACGGGGGCGCCCACTCGCTCGCCGTATTCGACGGTGGCAGCGGCCAATTCGTACATCAGCCCGGCCCTGCGCCACCCCTTGCGCACGACGAAACAGGTCACCGACCACACGCCCTCGAGCTCGGGGTCAATCCGCATCCAGGCCTTCTGCCGGTTCCACAGCCGTGGGTAGTTCTCCCGTGGCTCGATCGCGACCCAGCCAGCGGCCTCGCCATCGACATACCCGATCAGGCCCGACGTGGGTCCCTTTGTGCCGCAACCGGTTTGGGCGATCTGCGCGGCATCCCGCTCCTCCTGGGTCGAATCCCGCCAGATCCAACCGGGCACCTTGAGACCCTGGCACCGGCACTTCTGCGCGGTGCCCGTGGCAAAGACCGCCTCGACGTCTGCCGCCGAGGCCTCATTGGCAGGCCGCCACGTGAACCCGGGCATGCGGCAACCGTAGTGGCGGGTGGGCTCAGGTGTCAGAGGACGAATGCAGCCGAATGCCCATCACCTCGGCCACTTGGGCGAGGTCACGATCCTGGGCGAGGAGCTCCGCATCGTGGCGCAGGGCAACGGACGCGATCATGCAGTCGATCAGGCCTCGCGGAGTGATGCCGACCGCGCGACAGTTGCGATGGATCGTCACTGCGCCGTTGAAGTCTGCCGCCGGGTCGAAGCGGGCGAGGGCGAAGCGTGCCATGAGCCGACGCAGGTCGCGTTCGCGGGCCACGGTCCGCGCCCCTGCGCACACCTCCATGACGATCGGCTCGGTCACCGCGACGGGGCCATCCGTCGCGATCAGATCGCGGAGCGCCCGATCGACGGCGCTGCCGGTTGCCCGGTCGTACTCGACCCACGCAGAACTGTCGACCAGGATCACGCGACGTCTGCCGCTGGGCTGTCCTGAGGCAGGGTGTCGATGGCGTGGGCGCCGCGCATCGCCAGGGCCTCTTCGCGCGTCATCGGATCACCGGACAGGTGGCGCAGCGCAAGATCGACGGCCTCGGTCTTGGTGCGCACCCCGAAGCGCTCCATGATCCGGTCGACGTAGTCGTTCTCGATCTCGATGTTCGTCCGCGTCCTCGCCATACACGTACTTTACACGTAGGACCTCGGGGCGAGGGCGAGGGCGAGGGCCAGGGCGGGGGCGAGGTATGCCGCAAGCCGGCCTCCCGGCATACGCCCTCAACGTGCGGCCCCGAGGCTGGTTGACTGGCGTCATGACTCGGCGCATTGGGCGGGGAAACAAGACGGCAACAGACCCCCAGCTGCAACACCTGGTTGGTCAACTGCTCACCCAGATGTCACCGCAGGAAGCCCTCGCGGCGGTGATGGAGCTCGCCGGACAGACCGGTGGCACCCTCGGCCAGCAAACGGCCTCGAATGTGATCGAGCTCGACCCTCCGCCGTTGCGCCCACTGTGGCTCACCCTCAAGGTGTCGCTGAAGGGATCAAAACCGCCGATCTGGCGCCGTGTCGGCATCCGGGGAGATCTCACCCTCGACAAGGTGCATGGGTACCTGCAAGCAGCCATGGGCTGGAGCGAGTCCCACCTGCATCGTTTCGAACTGGCCGCCCAGGGCGGGGCTTGGTCGGCGCCCTACTTCCTCACCGACTTCGACATCGAGGAGGGGGATCAGGGCACGCCGGAGGACCAGGCCCGACTCGACCAGGTGCTGCGATCTGTCGGTGAGTCCTTGATCTACCTCTATGACTTCGGCGATGGCTGGGAGCACCGACTCACCGTGGAGGCGGTGCGTTCCGCGAGCGGCGAGGACCCACCGGCCCGCTGCGTGAAGGCTGTCGGGGGATGCCCGCCCGAGGACGTCGGCGGCATCGGCACGTGGAACGAGATCGCCGCGGCATTGCGGGCTGACTCCGACCCGCAGGCTCTTCCCGAGGACTTGGAGCAATACCGCGACTGGCTCCCGCTCGGTATCGATCCGAACGCACCGAACATCGAGGAGATCAACTTCTCCATGAGTCTGGTCGGCCTCGACCCTGGCGTCCTGATCGAAGGATTGAACTCAGAGTTCGACGACAGCAACTTCGCGCCGTCCCATGTCGACCTGGTGATGAAGGCTCCACCGGACCTGGTCGTCGACCTCGCCAGGCTCTGGTCGCTGGCCGAGGAGCAGCCTGAGCCGTCCGACGCCGACCTGCTGAAACTCCTGCGTCCCTGGCACCTGCTGCTCGATCTCGCCGGGGAGAACGGCATCTCGTTGACCGCGGCGGGCTGGATGGCACCGGCCGTCTGCGAACGCCTCTGGAGGGAGGGTGGCCTCGACTGGGGTGTCGGCAAGGGCAACCGTGAGCAATACACCCCAGAGCTCCGCCGCCTGCGGGAGTCGGCGCTCCGCGCGGGACTGGTCCGGAAGGTCAAGAGGCGTCTCGTACGGACCAGGCTCGGGGCCTCGGCAGCCCTGGATCTTCGGGTGCTGGCCGACACCGTGGCAGCCACCTTGCCCCAGGACGTGGACGAGGCTGGACGCGACGAACGAGTGCTGACTCTGCTGTTGGCTGCCAGCGGCTGGGCGCCGAATGGGCCCGATGAGCCCACTGTTGGTCTTGACAGCGCTTCCCGGCAGGGTTTCCTCGACGAGGTGGGCAGGTTGCTCACGCGACTCGGCTGGCGGGTTGGCCGGGGGCCGGTCCTGCGGGACCAGCTCTTCGTTGCCCGTGAGGTCCTCGACACGCTCAGCCGGTCAGACGGACTTGCCGGCTGGCAGGCTGGGCTCCCAGGTCCCGCGGGTCGGTACGTGGCCAGGCGCGCTCTCGCGGCCCCTCGCTGAGAGCGAGACAAATCGGCGGGGTATGCCGGGCAGCCCTTCCGCCGGCATACACGTCTGTTGGAATGCTGCCGACGCGCGCGGAGTCGGGTCGTAGCGCGCGACGCGAGGGCGACGGTGGGCCAGAGCGCCGCCGGGCAGACTGAGGTGCGTTACTGCAACCCCGGCGGAAGGCACCGTCATCGACGCATCGGACGACGACCGGCTCGACCGCGCAGTGCGCGCCTCCTGTCGAGTGTTCCTGCAGTCACCTCCTCCGCCGACGATGCGGGAGCGGTTGCGGTCGCTCGCCGAGGCCGCGGCACGGTCGTCATCCACAACGACTCCCACCTGGGGATCGACGAGAGCGGTGGTCTGGGTCCACGAGCCGATCGGCGTCGTGGTCGTCGAGATTCCGTTGCGACGACAGGGTTTTCGCCTCCCCGAGTGGGATGAGCTCGAGGCCCTCTCGGCGTAGTGTCGTGCGCCGACCTGGACGACCTGGCCAGGCAGTCCCTCGAGCAGAACCCCCTCGTCCTCTCGCTCCTGACGGCCCAACCGGAGGTCCGTGCGGCGGCGGTCGAGCTCGCCAGCGGGGGGAGGGTATCGGCGCCCGTGAGGACCTCACTGTCCGCGACACGGTTTACGGGTACCACCCGGCGACGACGGCGAACACGAGCACGACGAAGATGCCTTCGACCCCGTGGACCGCAACCGCCATCCAGAAGCTGCGGAATCTCGTGGCGGACCACGCGATTCCGAACGACCCGAGGATCATCGACGGCCAGAACCAGAGCTTGTGCACGTGGTAGAGGCCGAAGAGCACGGTGTTGACCACCCAGTCCCATCGGCCGAAGGCACCGCGCATCCGGGGCAGCAGGACGCCGCGGAAGAACAGCTCCTCGCCGAGCACGTAGTTGAACACCGAGCTGACGACGGCCAGCCCGAGGATCCACCACTGCCCGGCGAACTGACGGTCGATGAGCACGGAGATGTTCGCCCAGACCGGTTCGGACAGGCCGACGAGCCGGCTCCAGACGTCGTCGAGCGGGCCCGCGAGGTAGCCGCCCAGCAGGTTGAGGCCGATCGCCGGCACGACCCACCACCACATCCGGCGGTCGGCCTGCCCGGTGCGCGGGTTCACCGGGGGCACGGCCCGGATGCCCTCGAGCACGGCTCGGCGGGTGAGCCGACCTTCGCGCCGCAGCAGGACCAGGGAGACGACACACTGCCAGGACATGCCGATGGTCATCAGCACCCAGTGCAACAGGCCTCGGTGGATCGGGACGTGCGGTGCGAGCAGGGGCCCGACACCGAAGGCCAGAACGGCCATCGGCGCGGTGACGACGGCCCAGGCGGCAAGCACCTGCCGTGCGGTGTACTGGCGGATCATGGGGCGCTCTTCTCACTCGGGGGCTGGATTCCCGGGAAGTTTCGCCATGCGTCATCAAGGAAGCCAGCGTGAGCGAGGTAAACCGGGGATGGCCCAGGGCCGACTCAGGGTGAGGGCCGGGGTTTGAGGGCCGGGGTGTGAGGGCCGGGGTGGACCCCGTGCACCTCACCGCCGAGTCAACGCCTCGATCCCGTCCAGGACCAGGTCCAGCCCGGGTTCGAACTCCCGCGCGAAGGAGTAGCCGGGCGCGAGCACCACGTGCTCGGCGAACCACGCCATGTGCGGCCAGGCCTGCAGGGCGTCACCGAAGGGTTCCTCGCGGATCATGGCCGCCGCCTCCGGCCCGCTGTCGAAGGGCAGGGTGGACTCCTGGAGGACGAAGCCGTAGACGAAGGCGTCGAGGACGGCATACGCGTGGGCGACCTCGTGCGGCGCGAAGCCGGCGGCGCGCAGGCAGCCGATGTTGGCGTCGTGGTAGGTCAGGGTCGAGGGGCCCGGTGTGCGCCGGGACTCCATCAGCGGCAGGGCCCAGGGGTGCCGGCGCAGGACCGACCGCACGGAGACCGAGCGACGCCGCAGCTCCTGGCGCCAGGGGCCGGTGTCGTCGGGGAGGACGATCTGGCCGTAGACCCGGTCGACCATCGCGTCGAGCAGCGCCTCCTTGTTGGGGAAGTGGTGGTAGAGCGACATCGCCTCGACGCTCAGGTCTCTGGCGAGCGCGCGCATCGTCAGCCCTTCGAGGCCGTGCGCGTCGGCGACGGCGAGGGCCGCCGTGACGACCAGGTCCGGCGTGAGCTTGCGGGGCGGCATACGGGTCCTCGGGGCGAGATTGCTTTCCTTACATCGTAATGCTACGTTACCGCCAAACCTTACGACGTATGGAAGGACCGGTTCGTCATGACCCAACCCTCACCGCAGGCCGCGCGCGGAGCCGACCACGCACTCCCGACCACCATGCGGGCGGCCATTCGCCTCGCCTACGGATCGGCCGCCGAGGTCGAGGTCGCCACTGTGGACCGTCCGAACCCCGGCCCCGACGAGGTCCTCGTCAAGGTGACCGCGGCCGGCCTCGATCGCGCGACCCTGCACCTGCTCGACGGGAAGCCCTACCTCGCTCGCCTCGCGCTCGGGGTCCGTCGCCCACGGCGGACCGTCCTCGGGCAGCAGGTGGCCGGGGAGGTGGCCGCCCTGGGCGCCGGCGTCTCCGGCCTCGCCGTCGGCGACCGGGTCTTCGGCACGGCCGCCGGCTCCTTCGCGGAGTATGCCGTGGCCAAGGCGAGCACCCTCGCCCCGACCCCGGCGGGGCTCACCGACGGCGTCGCGGCGACCCTCGGGGTCTCCGGAGTCACCGCTCACCAGGCCGTCGTGGACTGTGGCCGGGTGCGCCCCGGGCAGCGCGTCCTCGTGCTCGGGGCCTCGGGGGCGGTCGGCACGTATGCCGTGCAGCTCGCCAGCCAGCTCGGCGCGCGCGTCACCGGGGTGTGCAGCGCGACCAAACTCGACCTCGTCGAGAGCCTCGGCGCCGAGCGCGCCCTCGACTACCGGAGCACGGCGATCGCGGAGATGGGCCCGGAGTTCGACGTCATCATCGACATCGCCGGCAACCGTCGGCTGCGCGACCTCCGGTCGGTGCTCGCCCGAGACGGTGCCCTCGTCATCGTCGGCGGTGAGGGTGGCGGACCGCTCCTCGGCGGCATCCAGCGCAACCTCTTCGCCGCCCTGGCCGATCGCTTCACCACGCAGCGCCTCGAGTGGTTCTTCTCCTCCCCGACGACGCAGCGGTGTGCCCAGCTCGCCGACCTTCTGGTCGCCGGGGCGATCGAGCCACCGGTCGACCGAGTCGTCGGCCTCGACGGGCTGAGGGCCGGAATCGTGGCGATGCAGCGCGGTGAGCTGCGTGGGCACGTGACGGTCCGTCCGTGAATCGCGAACGCCCGCACCCGTGAACGGAGAGGCCGACGGGGGCGGCGACGGCTTGTGTGCGGCCCGCCCCGTTGTCTACCCTCGGGCGTGAGGGGAGTACTTCCCAGTCCCACGCCGGTCATCCCGGGCGTCCCGACGACGCCCTCGGTGCGGGGTCCCGCGGTCGAGTGCCCGGGGTGAAGGAGACCTCAGTGATGTCACCATCCTGAGGAGTCGCGATGTCCCCCACCCTCCCCACCATCGGCACCCCCACCCTGTGGACGGTCACGCTGCTGGCGGTCCTGGCCCTGTTCGTCCTCGACTTCCTGCTCACCCGTCGCCCGCACGAGGTGTCGATGCGCGAGGCGGTGGCCTGGTCGAGCTTCTACGTGGCGCTGCCCCTCGCCTTCGGAGTGTGGGTCTGGCGCACGCACGGCAGTGAGATCGGGTTGGAGTACTACACGGGATACCTCATCGAGAAGTCCCTCTCGGTGGACAACCTCTTCGTCTTCCTGTTGCTGCTCACCGCGTTCGCGGTGCCTCGGGTGCTCCAGCAGCGGGTCCTGCTCATCGGCGTGGCCGGTGCGCTGGTCCTGCGCGGGATCTTCATCGCCCTCGGCGCCCAACTCATCGCGCGCTTCGACTGGGCCTTCCTGCTCTTCGGAGCCGTCCTGCTGATCACCGCGGTCAAGGTCCTCAAGGACGCCGGCAACCACGGGGAGCAGAGCGTCGACGTCGGCTCGCTGCGATTGGTGCGCGTGCTCCGGCGGCTCTGGCCGGTCACCGACGACTACCACGGTGCGCGCCTGACCGTCCGGCAGGGTGCTCGGCGAGCGTTGACGCCGATGGCCCTGGTCGTCGCCGCCCTCCTCGCCACCGACATCGTCTTCGCCATCGACTCCGTGCCCGCGGTCTACGGGATCACCGGCGACCCCTACCTCGTCTTCGCGACGAACGCCTTCGCCCTGCTCGGCCTCCGCGCCCTCTACTTCGTCATCGAGGGCGCGCTCGCCGCACTGGTGCACCTTGGCTACGGGCTCGGCGCCATCCTGGCCTTCATCGGGGTCAAGCTGGTGCTGCACTGGGCGCACGGGATTTGGACCTGGATCCCCGAGATCCCCACCCTGCTCTCCCTCGGTGTCGTGATCGGCATCCTCGCCGTCGTGACCGTGACCAGCCTGATGAGCTCACGGCGCCCGTCCGGACCACCCCGGGTCGGGTGACCCGGCATACCCTCGCCGGTGCGTGCCCACGGCGCCACCGGGGCGTTCGGGGGGGGTGTTGTCTCCATGACAAACGCCCGCCGACGTCGTGGGCGCACCCATAGGGTGGAGGTCACCGACTGAACCGGAAGGCGCTGACCCATGGCGACACCCATAGCCGCCCAAGACCTCACCTGGCTGCTCATGGATCGGCCCAACAACCTCATGCAGGTCAACGGGTTGATGTTCTTCGACCGGCTGCCCTCGCTGCCGGTGGTGTCGCGGCTGTTCATGGAGCGGGCGGTCGAGAAGTTCCGCGTCCTCAGCCAGGTGCCCGTCGAACGGGACGGCGAGTGGTTCTGGGTCGACGACAACGCCTTCGACATCGGCCGGCACGTGCGACGGGTGCACCTCGACGATGACGACCCGGAGACCCTGCGCGCACACGTCGGTGCGCAGTTCTCGCTCTCCTTCTCGCGCGAGCACCCGCTCTGGGAGGTGCAGGTCATCTCGGGTCCGGGGCACAGCGGTCCGGGCGCGGTGATGACCCGGTTCCACCACGGGCTCGCGGACGGCATCCGCCTCGTGCAACTCGCGCTCAGCGTCTGCGATCGGGCCGAGGGCTCGACCCCGCGCACCGTCGGCCGCTACACCGACGGCGAGCACCACCACCCGCTCGACCGCGTGCTCCAGGTGGCCTCGCACACCGTCCGCGACGGACTCGACTTCGCGAAGCACGCGACCGCCGCCCTCGCCCGGGCCGGCACCTCGATCGCCACGACCAACCCGCTCGAGCTCCCCTCGTTGCTCGGCGAGGCCGTCGACCTCGTGCGACACCCGGTGCGGCTGGTCGACGCGGTGACCGACCTCGGCTCGCTCGACAACGAGATGACGAACTCGGTGCGCGAGCTCTCCCGGATGGTCATGGCCGACGAGTCGCAGACCGGTGCCTGGTCCGGCCATCCCGGCGTGGAGAAGTCGATCGCGTGGATCGACGCCTACCCACTGCGCGGACTGCGGCACGCCGCCCGCGACCTCGGCTGCACCCTCAACGACCTGCTGCTCGCCGCCGTCTCCCTCGGCCTGACCGACTACCTGGCCGAGCGCGGCGTCGGAGCGGAGGTCGAGGACCTGTCGTGGCTCATGCCGATCTCGCTCCAGCCGGTCGACGGCAGCCTGCCGCCCACGCTGGGCAACCACTTCTGCGTGGTGCAGATGTCGATGCCGCTGGGCATCGCCGACCACCGCGCCCTCGTCCGCGAGATCCACGAACGCTCGACGCGGCTCAAGAACTCCGCCGAGCCGATCGCGGCCTTCGGGATGCAGAAGCTGATCGCCAAGGCGCCCTCCGCGCTGGCCCGGGAGGTGACGAACTACTTCTCCGGCAAGACGATCGGACAGTTGAGCAACGTCCCCGGCCCACGCGTGCAACTCACCCTCGGTGGGGCTCCGGTGCGCTCGATGCTCGGCTGGGTGCCGACCTCGGGGGACCAGCCGCTCGGCATCTGCATCTTCACCTACAACGACCTGCTCAACATCGGGATCGCCTCGGACGCGCGGATGCTGCCCGACCCCGAGCAGATCGCCACCCGCATCCGCCACCACCTGGATGCGCTCGTCGGGGCAGGAGCCGAGTCATGAGCACGGGCAAGGGCAAGGGCATGAAGCGTCGGCGACTGACCGTCGTCAACGTGACCCTGCAGAGCGAGGACTGGGACTACGACGAGGAGGTCTCCCTCGGCGGCCATGATTTCCGGCTGATCCGGATCGGCACCGGCGGCGACATCGCCCGCGCCGAGGAGCTGGTCTGGCAGTGGTCGCTCAAGTGCGACGCCATCGCCGTGACCGGGGCCCGGGAGGCCAAGGCGCGCGGCCTGTTCAGCGGGGATCCCGACGCCATCCGCCAGGTCCGCGACACCACGACGCGCGTGCCCGTGCGCACCGGGACGATGCTCGCCGACGTCCTCCAGGAGTGGGCGGTGCGCCGGGTCCAGGCCGACCTGCCCGGCTTCTTCTCCAACGCGCGCGTCGTCGTCGTCGGCAACGCGACGCAGGAGCGCACGATCACGGTGCTCCGCGAGTTCACCGCGAACCTCGACTTCGAGGACCCCGACAAGCGGGTGGGCGTGCCGCTGGCGGTCAGCATGAACCCCGTCGCCTCGCGCGTCGCCGCGGCCGGGATGTTCGCGTGGGACCTCGCCCCCGACCTGCTCAAACAGGTCGCGAGCACGCCGGCCGACTGGGCCAGCGGCCGACTGGCGCGGCAGGCCGCGCAGTTCGCGGACGTGCTCGTCGGATCGTATGCCGACCTCGTGCGGTTCGGTCTGCCCGATCTCACCGGCAAGTGCGTGCTCACCAACGCGGTCTCGGAGGAGCGGCTCGCCACGATGGCCTCGCGCGGGGTGTCCCTCGTCATCGACGCCACTCCGCAACCGTTCGACTTCATGGTCGTCACCGCGATGTTCGAGGCGATGGCGGCGGCCTCGATCACCGACGGCCACGAGCTGACCACCGACGACCTCGTGACCTTCCTCGAGGACTCCGACCTCGCGCCCCGGCTGCTCTGGCCCAACGGGCCCAAGCGGCGCAACCGGTTCGCCTTCGTCATCCACCCGTTGTCGACGGAGTACTTCAAGAAGGTCGACCTCATCGCCCAGGTCGCCGACCTGCCCGGAATGGCACGCGTCGTCGAGAAGAGCGCGGCCTACCTTCCCCCCTTCGTCTACAGCCACGTCACCGGCATCGTCTCCCCCGACGGCACCGAGGCCGAGGGCTGGCTGATCTCGGTCGGCGGCACCCCCAAGGAGATGCTGTCGCACCCACCGGAGTTCACCTACTCCCGTCTCCTCGACGCCGCCGAGCTGGCCAAGCGCCTCGGCGCGCAGGTCATGGGGCTGGGCGCCTTCACGAAGGTCGTCGGCGACGCCGGCGTCACCGTCTCGAAGCGAGCCACCCTGCCCGTGACGACGGGCAACAGCTACAGCGCCTCCGGGGCCCTGTGGGCCGCCCACGAGGCCCTGCGCCGGCTCGGCATCGCCGAGGTCGGGGAGGACGGGCGCTTCCACGGCAAGGCGATGGTCGTCGGCGGCTCCGGCGCCATCGGCGCAGCCTGTGCCCGGCTGCTCGCCCACGCCGCCGACGAGGTGTGGCTGGTCTCCCCCGAAACCGCCAAGCTGCTGACGATCAAGGCCGAGATCGAGGCCGAGAAGCCGCGCGCCGTCGTGCACATCGGCACCGACCCCGGCGAGGCCCTCTCGGACATGGACCTCATCGTGACCGCCACCTCGGCCGCGGGCACGAAGGTCCTCGACATCATGAAGGTCAAGCCCGGCTGCGTCATCACCGACGTCGCCCGACCGCTGGACATGTCGGCCGAGGACGTGGCCAAACGTCCCGACGTGCTCGTCATCGAGTCCGGCGAGGTCGAACTCCCCGGCGAGGTCCAGATGCGCAACATCGGCCTGCCCGACGGCGTCGCCTACGCCTGTCTCGCCGAGACGATCGTGCTCGCCCTCGAGGGTCGTTTCGAGCCCTTCACGGTCGGCCGTCACATCGAGTGGCCGAAGGTCAAGGAGATCTACCAGCTCGGCCTGAAGCACGGGATGAAGCTGGCGACCATTTCCGGCATCAACGGCCCGTTCACCGACGAGGACTTCGCCCGGATCCGTGAACTCGCCCTCGCGGCCCGCGCCGAAGCCACCGCCACCACCGAATCGCAAGGGGCCTGATCATGAAGTCCGTCGCCGGCCGCACCGTCCTGGTCACGGGAGCCGCCATGGGCATGGGTCGGCTGTTCGTCGAGCGCGCCATCGCCGAGGGCGCCAAGCACGTCATTCTCTGGGACGTCAACGAGGAGAGCCTCTCGCACGCCCTCGCCGAGCTCGAGGAGGCTCGCAGCGGAACGCAACTCACGGCATACGTGATCGACGTGACCGACCTGGCCCGGGTGCAGGCGACCGCCGCCGAGATCCTCGCCGAGATCGGGACGGTCGACATCCTGATCAACAACGCCGGGATCGTGCGCGGCAACGCCTACTTCTGGGAGTCCGATCCGCGCCGGGACACCGAGGCGACGATCGCGGTCAACACGCTCGCGCCGATGCACATCGCACGCGAGTTCCTGCCCGACATGATCGCCCACAGCAGCGACGCCCGGCTGGTCAACATCGCCTCCGCCGCCGGCCTCACCCCGAACCCGCGGATGGCCACGTATGCCGCGTCGAAGTGGGCCGTCATCGGCTGGTCGGACTCGGTGCGCCTGGAGCTCAAGCAGGCCGACATCGAGCACGTCAAGGTGACGACGGTGTGCCCCTACTACGTGAACACCGGAATGTTCGACGGCGCGAAGTCGGCCCCGTTGCTGCCCATCCTCGAGCCCTCCGAGGTCGTCGACGAGACGTGGGCGGCCATGCTCGAGGGTGGGGCGCTCGTCGTGTTGCCGCGCACCGTCATGCTCAACGAGGCACTCAAGGGGTTGTTGCCGATCGGGGTGCGTGACTTCATCGCCGAGCACATCATCGGCGTCTACCACACGATGGATGACTTCCGAGGCCGCCGCTGAGGGCGACGGTCCCCGGCCTCACTCGTGGCCGAGGCCGATCCCGTGGTCGGCGAGCATCCGCTGCAGGTGCGCGTGACCGCGGACCTCGTAGGTGGTGACCGCGAGCCACGGCGCGAGCACCACGACCCCGAGGCACCACGCGAGCGGCGTCCCGGCCGCGGCCAGCGCAACCGCGGCGGCGAGGACGGCGATGACCAGGCCGGAGAGCACCAGGTGGAAGGCCAACCCCTCGGGCAGCAGGTAGGTCGCGAAGAGCAGGATGCCGACCACGGTCAACCCGACCGGGATGGCGACCGCGAGCGTGGCGACCAGCGCCCCGACGACCGCCTCGCCCTCGATGACGTAGGCGGTGACGTGCAGTCCCGCGCCGATCGCTGCGATGAACAGGTAGACCGGCATGTGCCCGTACCCGAAGCCGAAGGCCTTCGTCGGGACGGCGGCGAGCAGGGAGCCCCACGGGACGGCGAAGTAGGACCACCAGATCCCGACCGCGAGGGCGATGCCGGCGACGGCGACGACCATGGCATCCCCGCTCCAACCCTGGCGTTCGACGAGGGCCCCGACCGCGGTGGTCGTGCCGAGCACGACCTCCCCGAGGGCGATCAGGACGAGCAGGCTGTAGCGCTCGGTGATGTGATGCGGGTGCCACGGGGTGTTCGCGCCGCCGACCCGCGACTGCACCCAGTAGAGGCCGACGAACTCGACGAGGACCGCGAAGGAGCCGCCGACGATCGCCCAGCCCAGGGGCAGGTCGGCGATCCCGAGGGCCACCCAGACCAGCTGGGCCAGGACGATCCAGGTCGCATAGGCCCGGCCCTTGGTGCGGTATTCCGGGGACTCCTTGGCGACCCGCAACCACAACGAGACCATCGAGATCCGCATGATCACGTAGCCGGCGATGATGACCCGGTTGTCGGCGCGACCGTGCTCCAACGACGCGAAGAACGGTGCCTGCCCGAGCCCGAGGACGAGGACCCCGACCATCTGGACGAGGGTGGCGACCCGCATCGCCCAGTCGTCGGTGTCGAAGGCGGAGGAGAACCAGGTGTGGTTCATCCACGCCCACAGGATCCCGAACATGCCGAACCCGAAACCCAACACCCCGAGCCCGGCGTGGCCGGCGGCGATCGCGTGCGCGAGTTGCGACCCACACAGCGAGATGGCGACGACGAAGGTGAGGTCGAAGAGCAACTCGAGCGAGGTCGCGACCCGGTGCCGCTCCGCCGGGTCGCGACCGGCCATGGCCGTGCGCCGATGGGCGAGTGCTCCCGCCGAGCCGGGGTCGTGCGGGGGCGTGTCGGTGTGCGTGCCCACGAGGCGGCGCTCCTCTCGGTCGGTCGGTCGGGTCGGTCAGTCCCGGGGGGCGGTCATCCCCGGGCCGAGGTCGAACGCCTTGAAGAGCACCGCGTGCCCGACCCCGGCGGCCCGCCCACCCTGGCCGAGGATCTCGGGGAGGAACACGGCCGGCGTCGGATGCCCGGGGAGGTCGGCCAGGTAGGCCTGGTGGCACTCCAGCGACGCCACCGAGGCGGCGACGGCGGCCTCGTCGACGCCCACCGCGTGGGTGGGGTCCGGGCTGCCTGCGAGCAGGATCCATCGGGTGTGCCACTTCGGCAGGCCTTCGGCCTCGGCGAGCTCCCGGAACACCCAGGTGTTGTCGGCGTCGCGGACCGCATCGACCGTCGCCAGGCCGGCGGCGCGGTGGTCGGCCTGGTTGAACCCGCCGTACGCCTCGAGGTCGAAGTTCGCCGTCAAGACCGCGTCGGGGCGCACCTGCCGCACGACTCGGGCGATGTCCCGCCGCAGGTCCAGGGTCGGCATCAGCATGCCGTCGGGGTGGTCGAGGATGCGCAGGTCGTGCACGCCGACGGTCGCGCAGGCGCGGGCCTGCTCGGCGGCGCGCAGCGGGCCGACCTCATCGGGTGGCCGCTGCATCCCGGCCTCCCCGCTGGTGAGCAGCAGATAGGTGACCTCGATTCCCCGCCGGGTCCAGTGGGCGACGGCCGCCGACGCGCCGTACTCCATGTCGTCCGGGTGCGCGACGACGCACAGGATGCGTTGCCAGGTCTCGTCGGGCAGGGCGGCCAGGGTGGGCGGGGTGGGCTCGGTCATGGGGTCACCCTACGGAGTCCGACCCGGGTGACGATCGGTTCGCGTTGACCGCCGACGTGGACCACGTCGGGACCGTCGAGGAGCACCTGGGAGGCGTGCGCGCGCAGCGCCTGCTGCACGCGTGCCAGATGACGCGACATCTCCGCCCACTCGATCGCCGTGGGGTCGCCGTCGACGCTCCGGTCGGGAGGGATCACCTCGAGCATCGGTATGCCGTGTGTCCGCGAAACCTCCGTGGTCACCTCGTGGGTCCGCACGTGGTCGGGGTGTCCGTAGCCGCCGCCGGCGTCGTAGGAGATGAGGAGCTCGGGCGCCGTCGCCTTGACGTATGCCGCCAGGTCGGCCGCCGCGTCGTGCACCGTTGCGGCCGTGAGGGATTCCGGGCCCGAGTCGTCCGCCGGGCCGGCCAGACCCGGCCGGATCCACTGCATCCCGGAGTCCCGGTAGCGCCGGGGGCCCGCGGCCGCGCGGTGGCGCGCGGGCGGCATACCCAAGGTGGCGTGGTGCGCCACCCCCAGGGCGGTCAGCGCGGCGGAGAGCTCGCGCTCGCGGTGGGCGACATAGGCCGGCGAGCCGGGCTCGACGGCGGCCACGCCCGGCATGAGTTCGCCACGCTCGCCGCGGGTCGCGGTCACCACGTGGACCTCGACGCCGCGGTCGACGAGCTCGGCGATCAGGGCGCCGGTGGCCAGCGTCTCGTCGTCGGGGTGAGCATGGACCAGCAGCACGCGCCGGACACCGTCGAGAAGCCTCATTCCGGCGACCCTAGCGGCCACGCTCATTCCCGACCCGGCCGTGGCCGTCGATAGACTCCCGGCATGTCGGCCACTACCGCGGAGGATCGCCTTCGGATCGCCCTGGAGCTCGCCGAGGTGGGGGAGCAGATGGTGCGGATGCGGCTGCGCCGCGAGCACCCGGAGTGGGACGACGAGCACCTGCGGCTGGCGATGGAGGGCTGGATGCGACATCGCCCGGGAGCCCCGATCGCCGACCATCCCGGACCGCGGTCCACCCGGGTGCTGGGCGACGCGACCCGATGACCGGCGCGGTCGCCGCGACGCTTCGGCAGGTGACCCGGGACCTCGGGTCGGTGTCGGCCCGATGGGCCCTCATCGGCGGGTTCGCAGTGTCGGCGCGCGCCGAACCCCGTTTCACGCACGACGTCGCGGAGGACTACCTGGCCTGACGGGCCCCTTCTCTCAGGTGGTGGCTGCCGCGGCGTGGTCGGGGTCCGCGATCGGGTCGCTCTCGTCCGAGCGGCGACCGGCGCTCCGGCCGAGGCGGGCGCTCGCGCCCAGGCCGAGGAGCAGGAAGGCGGCGGCGGTGACCGCCGAGGCGCGCCACCGCATCGGTGAAGGCCCGCTCGGCCACCGCGGCGACCGGGGCCGTGGCCGGGGTCTTCGACAGGGCCGGGATGACGGCTCCGGCGCTCGACTCGATCGTGTCGACGAACTGGGTGCGCTGCGCCACGGGCACCCCGGCGTCGGCGAGGCCGGTGTCGAGCCGGTGCTGCAGGGTGAGGAACAGGACCGTCCCGAGGATCGCGATCCCGAGCGCGGCCCCGACCTGTCGTGACGTGCTCTGGGTGCCGGAGGCCTGGCCGCTGCGCTCGACCGGCACGTCGATGAGGATGACACCGGTGAGTTGGGCGGTGGCGAAGCCGACCCCGACGCCGTAGAGGAAGAGGAACGGCGCCACCGTGACCCAGCCCGAGTCCGGGCGCAGGACGAGCGCCAGCCCGCCGACGCCGACCGCTTCGAGCAGGATCCCCAGGCGCACGACGAACAACGGGCTGCGCGACTTGGCCAGCCCGGCCCCTAGGCCACTGGCGAGGAAGCTGCCACCGGCCAACCAGAGCAGGACCAGCCCGGTCTGGAACGCCGAGTAGCCGACCACGTTCTGCAGCCAAAGCGGGATGGAGAAGAGCAGCCCGAACTCGCCGAGGCTGACGATCGCGGCGGCGATGTTGCCGTTGCGGAACGACGTGATGCCGAACAGCCCGAGGTCGAGGATGACGACCCGGCCGGCGCGCGCCCGGCGACGCTCGACGACGACGAACGCCACCAGCGCGAGCACGCCCACGACGAAGGCGATGGGCACGGGCGACAGGCTCCCGGCATACGACCACGATCCGATCTCGACCGGGCGGAGCGCGGAGAACCAGCCGTAGGTCCGGCCCTCGATGAGCCCGAACACGATGCCCCCGAAGCCGACGATCGAGAGCAGGGCGCCGACGACGTCGGTGCCGCGGCTGGTCGCCGGGTCGCGGGACTCGCGGATGAAGAGGAAGAGCCCGAGCAGCACGATCGCCCCGAAGGGAATGTTGAGCCCGAACGCCCATCGCCACGAGAAGTCGGTGGTCAGCCAACCGCCGAGCAGTGGGCCGAGGGCCGCGGTGCCCCCGATGGTCGCGCCCCAGACGCCGAAGGCGATGGAGCGCTCGCGGCCCCGGAAGGTCGCGTTGAGCAGGGAGAGCGAGGTCGGCAGGATCATGGCGCCACCCAGGCCCTGGACCGCACGGGCCGCCACGAGGGCAGTGCTCGATTCGGCCTGGGCCGCCAGGATGCTGGCCGCCACGAAGACGAGCGTGCCGAGCGCGAAGAGGCGCCGCCGGCCGAAGACGTCGGAGAGTCGACCGAAGACGAGCAGGAACGACGCGAAGACGAGCGTGTAGATCTCCTGGACCCACTGGGCACCGGTCGAGGTGATGCCGATGTCTCGGATGATCGAAGGGATCGCGACGTTGACGATCGTCGCGTCGACGATGATCAGCGAGACGCCGAGACTGACGACGAGCAACCCGAGCCAGCGGCCCCGATCACCTCGTGCGTCGGCCGAGGGGGTGCGGTCCTGGGTCTGCGGCTCGCTCATGCCGCCAACATAACGCGCTCGACGGGCCGGGCTCTTCGGCCGTGGATCCACCGAAGGGTGGAGTTCGCGGCCGGCGTCTACGATCACGGAGTGGAGCCCACCGAAGCCTTCGCCCGGACCGCCGCCCTTCGACGCGAGATGGCCGACCTGCTCGACACGCTGACGCCCGATCAGTGGGGCCACCCCAGTCTCTGCGGACGCTGGACGGTGCGGGACGTGGCGGCGCATCTCGTCGTGCCGTTGACGGTGACGTTGCCGGCGTTCGGGCTGGCCATGCTCCGGGCGCGCGGCGACTTCGACCGAGCCAACGACGCCCTGGCGCGAGCGACCGCCGCGCGGCTCGGCCCGGGTGTGGCCGCCGAACTCCGGGCCCGCGCCGATCGGCGCTTCGTCCCGCCCGGCGGCACGCCGTCGTTCCAGCTCGTCGACGTCATGGTCCACGGCCAGGACATCCGCCGCCCGCTGGGCCTCGCGCACCGGTATGCCGTCCCCGACCTCGTCGAGGCCCTCACCCTCGTGACCTCACCGGCCGGGGGGCGCGGCTTCGTGTCGCGTCGACGGCTCGAGGGGCTGGCCGTCGTGGCGAGCGATCTCGACGGCGCCTTCCGATCCGGTGACGGGGCGCTCCTGGAGGGGCCGGCCGAGGCACTGCTCCTGGCCCTGACCGGTCGATCGGTCGCGCTCGAGGAGTTGCAGGGGCCCGGCGCCGGGATCCTGGCCTCTCGGCTTCGTTCCTAGGCCGGACCCGCTCCGGACCCGTCGTCGCGACGGACGGGCAACCGCTCCTCCGCGATCGCATTGCCCCCGTCGATGACGATGACCTGCCCGGTGAGGTAGCCCGCCCCGGGAGCGGCGAGGAAGGCGATGGCCGCCGCGATCTCGTCGGCGGTTCCGGACCGGCCGACCGGGGTGTGCCCTCCCTCGGCCGCCTCGTGGGGCAGTTGCGATCCGGTCTCGATCCACCCGGGGGCGACGACGTTCGCCGTCACCCCGGCCCGGGCCTCGTCGAGAGCGACCGACCGGGTGAGCCCGACGAGCCCGGCCTTGGCGGCGGCATACGCCGCCTCGCCGCGCATCGCCATCACCGGGCCGGTCACGCTGGCGACCATGACGATCCGACCGGCGCCGCTGTCGCGCAGGGCCGGCAGTGCGGCCCGGGTGACGAGGTATGCCGTGTCGAGATTCCGCGCCAACGACGAGGACCAGGTCGCCGGTGTCGTGTCGGAGAGGGTGCCCGACTGCATGTCGGGCTGCGCGACCGAGGTCATGCCGGCGTTGTTGACCACGATGTCGAGCCGTCCGAACCGATCGAGCGCGGCCCGGACGGCCCGCTCGGCCCCGGCCTCGGTGGTCAGGTCCGCCACCACCCCGTGCGTGCGCTGGCCGGTGGGGTCGAGCTCGCGGGCTCGTTCGTGGATCCTCTCGGTGGTCGCCGCGACGGTCACGCGAGCACCCAGGTCGAGCATCAGGCGTGCCGTGGCGAACCCGATGCCGCTCGGGCTCCCGGCGCCGGTCACGAGGGCCACGCGTCCGGTCAGGTCGAAGGGGGCTGGCAGGGTCGGACTCACGGCTCGAGTCTTCCAGCACCGTGGTCCGGTCCGCCCGCCTCGAACCGCACCCGTTGCCCGGGGACAGCTTGGGCGAGCAGGTCGGTGGCCTCGGCGTCGATGACCGCGATGACGGGGTAGCCACCGGTCGTCGGGTGATCGGCGAGGAACGCGATCGGCTCACCCGAGCCGGGCACCTGGACGGCCCCGCGGATCAGTCCCTCACTGGGCAGTTCGCGGGTCGCCGCCCGGCGCAACACCGGCCCCTCGAACCGGACGCCGATCCGGTCCAGGCGCCCGGACACGACGAAGACCTCGCGGGTGAACCTCGCCCAGGACTCCTCCTCGATCCAGTCGCGGCGCGGGCCCGAGGTGATCGGCAGCGTGAGCAGTTCCGCCGCGGGCAGCGCGGAGTTGTGCGGGTGGTCCACCCGCGGGATCCGGCCGGGCCGACCCACCGGCAGCCGGACACCGGCGTCGATCGCCGCGGGGACGAGATGGCCCAGGCTGTCTTCCGACCGCGAGCCCAGCAGCACCGGGGTGTCGAGTCCACCGGCCACCGTGAGGTAACTGCGCAGCCCCCGGCGCGGAGCACCCAGGTGGACCACGGCGCCGGCCGCGACGAAGAACGGCATCCCGACGGCCACCGGCCGACCGTCGACGGTGACCTCGGCCTCCGCCCCGGTCACCGCGCACCAGTGCGGCGAATCCGCCTGCACCGCAAGCCCGCCCATCGTGCACTCGAGTCCGGCAGCACTCTCGGGGTTGCCGAGCAGGCGGTTGCCCAACCGGAGGGCGGCGCGATCGGCGGCACCGGCGGGGGAGATGCCCAGCGACCCCAGGCCGGGGCGCCCGAGGTCCTGAATCGTCGTCCGCCACCCGGGCTCGCGCACCACCAGGCTCATGGCGCCGACACCGTGAAGCGCACCCTCGTGCCGGGCCGGAACAGGGCGGGCGGGTCGCGGTGTGGGTCGAACACCATGGCCGGGGTCCGTCCGAGCAGCCGCCACCCGCCCGGCGAGGCCGTCGGGTAGACCGCGGCATACGGTCCGGCGATGGCGACCGACCCGGCCGGGACACGCGGGCGCGGGGAATCCAGCCGGGGCACGTTCAGGGCCGGGTCCAACCCGGTGAGGTAGCCGAAGCCCGGCGCGAACCCGACGAACGCGACCTCGTACACGACCCGGGTATGACGGGCGATCACCTCCCCGACGCCGAGGCCGGTGAGCTCGGCGACGGCGGCGAGGTCCTCCCCGTCGTAGTTGACCGGGATGGTCACCTCGTCCGCCGGGTCCGGACCGGCCGCCAGGGGAGTGAGCTGCCCGACCACCGGCAGCGCTGCCGCACAATCGGATTCGGTCGCGAACGCGATGAGCACCGTGGTGGCGGCGGGGACCGCGTCGATCAGGGGTAGGCCCGAGGCGCGCACGGCCCGGTAGAGCCCCAACGCGGATCGAGCGTCGTCGGCCTCCACGAGCACGGCCGTCCGGCCATAGCGGAGGACGCGGGTCACGACCTCATCCCCCGGTCACGAACGGGCGGCAGCCGATGCCCTCGGTCTCGAGCCGGGAGCGCACGGTGCGCGCGATGGCCAGGGCCCCGGGCGTGTCGCCGTGGACGCAGACCGAGCCGACGTCGAGGTGGACCGGCTCGCCGGTGAGCGCCGCGACCGTCCCGGAGCGCACCATCGTGACGACCCGGTCGGCGATGGTCGACGCGTCGTGCAGGACCGCCCCGGGGTCGGCGCGAGGGACGAGGGTGCCGTTTGCGGCATACGCGCGGTCGGCGAAGGCCTCACCGACCGGGCCCAGCCCGTGCGCGCGGGCCACCGACAGCCAGACCGAGTCGGGCAGCCCGAGCACGGCCAGACCGGGGCGGAAGGCGGCGCACGCCGTGGCCACGGCATCGGCCTGCTCGGGGTCGATCGCGATCGTGTGGTAGAGCGCCCCGTGTGGCTTGCAGTAGTTCACCGGTGCCCCTTCGGCGGCGGCGATCGCGGCGAGGCCGCCGAGCTGGTCGAGGACCAGCTCCGTGAGTTCGGCGGCGGCCATCGTCCGCGGACGACGACCGAAACCCTCGCGGTCGGCATACGAGACGTGGGCGCCGACGACGACGCCCCGGGCGGCCGCCTCGGCGCAGACCCGACGCATCGTCTCGACGTCACCGGCGTGGGCGCCGCACGCGACGTTGGCGCTGGTGATGACGCCGAGCAGGCCGGCGTCGGAGGTCCGGTCCCACGGGCCCTCGCCGAGGTCGGCGTTGAGGTCGATCACCGCGCAGGTCACGTCGCTAGTGTGCAACGCATGGACCAGTTGCCGGCGGAGCCCTCGGACGGGATGCCGACCGCGTCCGGACTGCTCGAGGTCCTGGCCCGCCGGCACCTCACGACGGACGAGGCCCGCCCGGAGAAGGTGGCTGCGTGGCACGCGCGCGGACGGCGGACCGCGCGCGAGAACATCGCCGATCTGGTGGATCCCGGATCGTTCGTCGAGTACGGCCGGTTCGCGCACGCCGCCCAGGAGCAGCGCCGCGACCTCGCCGACCTCGTCGTCTCGACACCGGCCGACGGGCTCGTCGGCGGCACGGCCACCGTCGACGGGCTGCCGGTGGCGGTGCTGTCCTACGACTACCTGGTGCTCGCGGGCACCCAGGGGATGCGTGGCCACCGCAAGTCCGACCGGCTGCTCGACGTGGTGCGACGTCTGCGGCTGCCCGTCGTCTTCTTCACCGAGGGTGGAGGCGGTCGGCCGGGGGACACCGACCACCCGACGGTGTCGGCGCTCGACGTCGCCTCCTTCGCCCTGTGGGCCGAACTCGCCGGCGAGGTGCCGCGGATCGCGGTGGTTTCGGGGCGCTGTTTCGCCGGCAACGCGGTGATCGCCGGGGCCGCCGACCTCGTCGTCGCCACCCCGGACGCCAACCTCGGGATGGCCGGCCCGGCGATGATCGCCGGCGGCGGGCTGGGCGAGGTCTCGCCCGAGGAGATCGGTCCGATCGAGGACCAGCGGGCCAACGGCGTGGTCGACGTCGTGGCGGCGGACGAGGCTGAGGCCGTCGCGGTCGCCCGCGACCTCCTCGGCCTGTTGGCCGGCCGGCCGGTTGAGCCGGTGGCGGGTGGCGACCAGATGACGTTGCGAAGTGCGTTGCCGGACAACGATCGTGAGGCCTTCGACGTGTGCCCCATCGTCGAGACGGTGTGCGATCCGCAGTCGGTCATCTGGCTGCGTGGCGACTTCGCCCCCGAAGTCGCCGTGGGGTTGGGTCGGATCGAGGGGCAGCCGGTCGGTCTGCTCGCCAACTCGTCGCTGGCCATGGGTGGCGCGCTGACGACGTCGGCCTGCGTCTCGGCGACCCGGCTGCTCGGCATGTGCACGACGTTCGGGCTGCCGGTGGTGTCCTTCGTCGACACCCCGGGCTTCATGGTCGGTCCCGAGGCGGAGCGCACCGGCCTGGTCCGGGCGGCCGGTGACCTGCTCGTCGCCGGGGCCCGGTTGCGCACCCCACTGGTCGGGATCGTGCTGCGGCGGGGGTACGGCCTGGGGGCCCAGGCGATGCTTGGCGGCAGCACGCTGCGTCCCGTGCTGACCGTGGCGTGGCCCGGGGCCCACCTGGGCCCGATGGGCCTGGAGGGGGCGGTGCGGCTGGGCATGGCCAAGGAGCTCGCGGCGCTGCCCGAGGCGGACCGGGAGGGCGCGGTCGCGAGATTCACCACGGCATACCGAGAGCACGCGAAGGCCCTCAACGCGGCCCGGATGCTCGAGATCGACGACGTCATCGACCCGGCCGAGACCCGGGCGGTGGTGGCGGCGACCCTTGGTGCCGCGCGCGGGCGCAGCTGAGGCTGTTGTCAGACCTGTGTGCTAGGCAGTTCGGTCGAATCGCCTTGGTGCCCAAATGAATTGGTGATTCTGAGGGCTTCCACCACAAATCGAACAGGTGTATGATTTTGGTATGGACGCACCCGCCACCCTGACCGGCTCGAAGGCCGTGATCGAGGATGCCGTGGGTGCCCTGGAGGCCCTCGCCGGGCTGGTGCACCAGGCCCACGGGCCGGACCTGGCGGGGCTGGTCACGCTCTGTGACACCGTGGCCGTCGTGGCGGCCCAGGCCCGCACCGCGGCCGTGGCCGAAGCGGTCCGCCGCGACGAGATGACCGGCACGGTGCCCGGCTGGATCCGGGCCCATGCCCCCTCGCTGCGTCAGGGCGGGGCCCACCAGTTGGCCCGCTGGGTGACCGACGCGACCCGGCGCCCCGCCCTGGGGCCCGGTGGCGAGGCCGGAGCCGACCCGGACACCTCGACCGGGATCGTGTGGGCCGCCGCGGCCGCCTCACCGGTCGACCCCGACCAGGGGGTGCGACCGGTGCTGGCGGCCGGCAGCGCGTTGGCGGTGCTCGCCGAGATGCGGGCCCTCCAGCCGCGGTTGCAGCCCGACGCGGTCCCGACCGTGACCCGGGCCCTGCTCGACCTGGTCGTGGAGTGGGGACCGACGCACATGCGGGCCCTGAGGCCACGGCTGCTGGCCACCCACGGGGTCGACGGCGAACTCGACGACCTGCACGACACCCTCGCCCAGACGGCCCACCTGTCCACCCCGCAGGTGGAATCCGGAGCACTGACCGAGTACCGGATGGCCCTCACCCCCGAACAGGCAGCCACTCTCGAGGCCGCGATCGGCCCCCTGGCCGCACCCGCCCCCAACCGCGACACCGGCGAACGCGACCTCCGGCCGGCCGGGCAGCGCCGCATCGAGGCCCTCACCGAGGTCTGTCGAGCCGCGATCGCCACGCATCACGCGACCAGGACGGACGGGCCCGCCGGCGCCTATGCCGCCCTGCACGTCACGATGACCCTCGCCGACCTGCGCCACCTCACCGGCGCCAGTCCCGCCCTCCCCGGCTCCAGCTACTCCCGTCAACACGGTCACCACGGCCACCGCGTACTGACCGGCCCGCTCTCCGGGGACGTCCTGGCCTCCTCCGCGACCGGCACGTTGCTCTGCCCGGCCACCTTGCGCCGGATCGCCTGCGCCGCCGACCTGATCCCGCAGGTCCTGGGCTCCACCGGCGAGATCCTCGACCAGGGCCGCGAGACCCGGCTGGCCACCCGCGCCCAACGCCGGGCCCTGCTCCGCCGCGACCGGCACTGCACCTACCCCGGGTGCGACCGCCCCGCCGCATGGACCCGCGCTCACCACATCCGCCACTGGTGGGACGGCGGGGACACCAGCCTGGACAACCTCGCCTTGCTCTGCGAACGACATCACGCCACCGTGCACACGCGACGACTCTGGGCGACCCTCGAGCCCGGCCCCGACGCGAGCGGACCCCACGTCCTGTGGGACCTCACCCCGGGCTCCTACGACACCGCCCTACGGCGCGACCTCGCTCTGCGCGCCCTTCACGACCCGCCCGCGGTCAGTCCGACCCACGTGGCGTCCCTGCGGGCGGCCCTGCTCAGCGCCGACCGACACGACCACGGGTGGGCCAGCGACCAACTCGCCTGGCTCGACCCCGATCCACCCCCGATCACCGACCCCCTCATCTGGGACGACGTGACCCAAACCTTCGTCGCCTGACGGCGAGGGTCACCCGCGAGGCAACACCACCCTCCGAGCGGCGGCGGTGACGGCGCCTCGTCAGTGGTCGCGCTTGATGACGAAGTAGGACCCCCGGATCGTGCCCGCGAGCTTCGACTTCTGCCGGGCGAACTTGAACGCCGACAGTTCCTCGGGCACGTCCATCCCGTCGGAGAGCTTGAACCCCACCGCCCGCTTCCCCCCGGGCTCGACGGTCCACAACACGTTGACGCCCAGGCCGGACTCGTAGAACACGTGCACCCAGCGGATCCCGTCGACATCGCTCTCGCTCACCTGGAGCGGCCTCGATGCGATGACGATGCCCCGCTCCTCCTCGAGGATCGAGCCGACCCATGCGACCAGCGCGCGTGCGGCCGGCGAGGCGTCGGCGGCCTCGACCGTGAAGTCGTGGTCGTACTTGTTCTTGAAGTACCGGGCCTCGTTGGCCCGCAGGCCGGCCAGCGCATCGGCCACGGGAGAGGTCTCGAGCCCGGCGGTGGACACGGTCACGAAGTCGACGACATCACCCATGCGGCACACGCTAACGGTCGTCGACGCCCGGATTCTTACAGCCCCGGCCCAGCCGCCGCGGGTAGCGTCAAGCGCGCCTGATCGCGGCCGAGGCGTGCCCGTCGATGTTCGCGGATGAGTTCGGCCTCGTCGGCGGACGGCTCTCGTCTTCGCCGCCGGGGCGCGACAGACTGGGGTATGGCGCTCACCTCCCTCCCGGTGCTCGACCTGTCCCGCCTCGACGCAGCGGCCGACAACCCCGAGAGCCCCGAGAGCCCGGCGGACCCCCACGACGCGGCGGCCTTCCGGGAGCAGTTGCGGGCCGTGACCCACGACGTCGGCTTCTTCTACCTCGTCGGGCACGGCATCCCGCAACCGGTCATCGACCGCGCGTTCGCCGAGGCGGAGCGGTTCTTCGCCCTGCCCCTGGCCGACAAGCAGGCCGTCGAGATGACCCACAGCCCGCACTTCCGGGGCTACACCCGCACCGGCGGTGAGCTGACCCGGGGCAGGGTGGACTGGCGCGAGCAGATCGACCTCGGCGCGGAGCGGGAGGCGGTCGCCGAGCCGGGCCCCACGGCATACCTGCGTCTGGAAGGTCCCAACCTCTGGCCGGCGGCCCAGCCCACCCTGCGCGAGGTCTTCCTCGACTGGGAGGCCCGCTGCAGCGCGGTGGCCCGACGGCTGCTGCACGCGTGGGCCCGCTCATTGGGCAGCCCGGCCGAGGTGTTCGACAAGGCGTTCGGCGAGCGGCCCTCGACGCTGATCAAGCTCATCCGCTATCCCGGACGCGACGAGCGCGGGCAGGGCGTCGGCCCCCACAACGACCCCGGCGTCCTCACGCTGCTGATGATCGAACCGGGCAAGGGCGGGCTCCAGGTCGAGCACCACGGCGCCTGGGTCGACGTGCCGGCCCTGCCCGGGGCGTTCGTCGTCAACATCGGGGAGTTGCTCGAGTGGGCCACCGACGGTTACCTGAGAGCGACCGCGCATCGGGTCGAGTCACCGCCGGCCGGACAGACCCGGCTGTCGATCCCGTTCTTCTACAACCCGGCTCTCACCTCGACGATGCCGCGGATCACCCTGCCGCCGGAGCTGGCGGCGCAGGCGAGAGGGGTCACCGAGGATCCCGACAACGTGATCTCGGGGACCTTCGGGGACAACCTGCTCAAGGCGCGCCTGCGGGCCCACCCGGACGTCGCCGCGCTCCACCACCGGGACCTCGTGGCCGCCTCGCCTCACGAGCCCGGTCAGGTCCCGACGTAGCCGAGCAGGCCGCGGGCCGGGTCGAGGGCGTTCGTCGTGTTGGCGACGGCCAGGACGAGGAATCCGCTGGCGAGGACGGCCGCGGCGCCGCGCCACACCCAGCGGCGGGAGCGGGTATGCCGAGTGCTCACCACCGCGCCCGCGAGCACCGCGAGGGCGGCGAGCAGGCTGAGCACCGCCACGATCCAGTGGTACCGGGCGAAGTCCTCGAGGAGGACCTCGAGCGGCGCGGGTCCCACCGCCCCGCTCCGGCCTCGGGCCAGGAGAGCCGCGCGGAGCTCGGTCACCGTGCCCTGCGGGCCGGGGTCCGGCGAGGTCACCGGGAGCATCGAGAACAGCGAGGACACCGGGGCGAGCGCGCCCTGGACGTTGGCCATCACGAGCAGGAGCGGCCCTAGGCCCCCGACACCGGCGACGAGCAGGGCGAGGTGCGGCCGGGACCCCCGCCATGCACGCCTCGCGAGGGCGAGGACGGCGACCAGGAGCAGCCCGGCGCAGAGCGCCTTGACGACGTGGAACAGGGACCAGTAGCTCGCCAGTGAATCCAGGGCGGGCGTGAGCGCGCGCGCCCCCGTCCGCCAGTAGTCCTCGAAGGCCGGGACGAGGACGGCGACGACGTCGGCTTCGCCGCGCGGACCCCCGGCGGAGACCAGGCGAGCGAGCGGGCCGGGGGCCACGACGAAGGCCGCGGCGAGCCCGGCGAGGGCCGCGACGAGGAGGCGGACGGCATACATGTCAGACCTGCTGGGCCGTCTCGAGGGGGGTCGGCCCCGGCTGACGGATCCCGCGGACGATGAGGTAGACCGCCAGGCTGACCTCCCACGCGAAGACCGGCACCGCGGTGACGGCGATCGGGCGGGTCAGGCCGAACAGGACCAGCAGGTTCATGGCGCCCACGAGCGGTCCGCCGACGAAGCCGAGGATCGGGATGAACTTCGGGACCAGGCCCTTGCTCCAGAGCAACCAGGCGAGCAGGACCGTGTGCACCGGCACGACCAGCCCGGGCCCGATGAGGAAGGTCCAGTCGTGGATCAGTCGAAGCCCGAGCGTGACGTCGGATGGGAGGCCGGGCGCGGCGGTCAGGGACGGCCGGGCGACGACGGGCAGCAGGACGACCACCCCCATGAGGATGACCGAGGCCTCGAGCGTCCGGAGCGCGAGGTAGCCGCCGGCGACGCCGGGCGAGTAGCGGCGGAGCAGCGGCAACAGGGCGACGCCGGTGCCGACGACTGTGATGGCGAGGACGATCTCGAGGAGGGCGCCGACCAGGACCGAGGAGCGGCCGGCGAGCGGGGCGTGCGGGTCGAAGGCCGAGCCGCCGTAGAGAACGACCGCGGCCACCGACGTGACGTGGGTGACGAAGTAGAGGCCGCCGGCGATACGACCGGTGGCGCGGGGGCTGATCATCGGAGCTCCTGGGGGAAGACTGCTCTGTGGCGCACTAGGGGTGTACGGCGTACACCTCGCGGACGTCCGAACCATAGGCGTACGCTGTACACCACGTCAACTTCGCGCCCACAGGAGGCCGCATGGGCTCGTCCGCCCCCATCCCGTCGCGCGGCAAGCGCGCCCCGCTGGACCGTCGCGCCGTGCTCGCGGCCGCCGTGTCCCTGGCGGATGCCGACGGGGTCGAGGCGGTGAGCATGAGACGGCTCGCGCAGGAACTCGGGGTCGTCCCGATGGCGCTCTACAAACACGTCGCGGACAAGGAGGACCTCCTCGACGGCATGGTCGACCTGGTCGTCGAGGACTTCCGAGAAGGCATCCCCGACCAGCCCGACCGGCCCGGCCAGCCCGGCCGGCCCGACCCAGACGCCGACTGGCGGGGTGGGGCCCGCGCCCGGATCCTCGCCGCCCGACGATCGCTCCAGGCCCACCCGTGGGTCCGCCGCGCGATCGAGACCCGGACCCGACGGACCCCGATCGTGCTGGGGCACATGGAGGCGCTGACGAGCACCCTGCTCGGCGGTGGGCTCACCCCGGACCTGACCCACCACGCGATGCACGTTCTGGGAAACCGGATCTGGGGGTTCAGCCCCGAGTTGTTCACCGAGCCCCAGGGCGGCACGAGTGGCTCGCCCCGGCGCGCGACGACGCCGGCGCCGGACCCCGCGGACTACCCGGGGATCATGGCCGTGACGATCGACGCCATGGCCCGTCGACCCGGGGCGCCCTCCTGCGACGAGGAGTTCGAGTTCGTCTTCGGCGTCGACCTCATCCTCGAGGCCGTCGAACGCCTCCACCTGGCCGGGTGGTCCTCCCCGCACCCTCGCGACCCCGCCCGCCCTCGGTAGCCCGGCACCACCCGCGCCCTTCCCCCCGACCGGCGGCCCGGCATACATTGGACCCTCAGTGATCGCGCGCCCGATCGGGGAGGACGATGGCGTCCCCAGTGACCGGCTCGGCCTCACGAGCCCCCGCCCTCGAGGCTTCGTGGCGTCGGTCGCGGGCGGCGGGCGTGGACCGCGGCACCATCAACCCGACGTATGACGGCGAGCCCGCCCCTCGGCTCTCGGACCTGGCCCGGACCGCGATCGCGGCGATCGAGGACGTCGCCCACACCCTGACCACCGAGCCGGTGTCGCTCCTGCTGACCGACGACCGGGCCGTGGTGGTCCACCGCTGGTGCGCCGATCGCGGCCTCAGGGCGCGGTTGGACCGGGTGCGGCTGGGCCCCGGATTCGTCTATGCCGAGCGGGCCGTGGGCACCAACGGGATCGGGACGGCGCTGGAGACGAGACGCCCGACCCTCGTGGCCGGCGGGGCCCACTTCGTCTCGCCGCTGGCGGGCTTCTCGTGTGCGGGGGTCCCGCTCCGGCATCCCGGCACCGGGTCGCTCGTCGGCGTCGTCAACCTGACCGCCGATGCCGAGTACGGCACGGCGCTGATGATGCCGTTCGTGCGCACCGTGGCCGCCGAAATCGAGCGCCGCTGGAGCGTTTTGCCGACTCCGGCCCGGCGATCCGCGGCCCGTGCGAGCGCCCGGGCGTTGCGGGAGCGGACACCCACTCGGATCGAGGCACTCGAGCTCGAGGCCATCCGCGCCGCCCTGCGCGCCGCCCGCGGCGACGTCACCGAGGCGGCCGCCCTGGTGGGGCTGTCGCGGGCCACCGTGTATCGCCGGATGCGGCGCTACGGGCTCGTCTCAACCTGAGACCGAACCTTCCCCGTCGGTGACGGTGCGGCGTGGACTGGTGGACACGCCCACCCTGCACCGACGGAGGTTCATCATGAAGGCACTCGTCTACCACGGTCCCGGCCAGAAGGCCTGGGAGGACGTTCCGGATCCGGTGATCGAGCAACCCACGGACGCCATCGTCAAGGTCGAGGTGACGACGATCTGCGGCACCGACCTGCACATTCTCAAGGGGGACGTGCCCACGGTCGTCCCGGGCCGCATCCTCGGGCACGAGGGGGTCGGCGTCGTGACGGAGGTCGGCTCGGAGGTCACCAAGGTCGCCGTCGGCGACCGCGTCATCATCTCCTGCATCAGCAAGTGCATGAACTGCGACTACTGCAAGGCCGGGTTGACCTCCCACTGCCAGACCCTCGGCGGGATCGGCTGGATCTTCGGCCACCTGATCGACGGCACCCAGGCCGAGGCGGTACGAGTCCCCTTCGCGGACAACGGTCTCATCCCGCTGCCCGCGGACGTCACCGCCGAGCAGGGCACCATGCTCAGCGACATCCTGCCCACCGGCTACGAGATCGGTGTCCTCTCCGGAGCGGTGACGGAGGGCGACGTCGTCGCGGTCATCGGCGCCGGGCCGGTGGGGCTCGCGGCGATCATGACGGCCGCCGCCGCGGGGGCGTCCAAGGTCATCGCCGTCGACGGCAACAAGTTCCGGCTCGAGGAGTCGCGGGAGTTCGGCGCGACCGACACCGTCGACGCCTCGGCCGGCGATGACGTGCCCGCGCAGCTCAAGAAGCTGAGCCGGGACGGGCTGGGGGTCGACGTCGCGATCGAGGCGGTCGGCATTCCGGCCACCTTCTCGGCGGCCCTGGACTCGATCCGCCCCGGTGGTCGGGTGGCCAACGTCGGGGTCCACGGCGAGGGCGTCGCCTTCCCGCTCGACCGAGACTGGATCAACAACATCACGATCACGACCGGCCTGGTCAACGCGACGACCGCGCCCGAACTGCTCGAGAAGATCCGCCGCGGCGACATCGACCCGGCGAAGTTCGTCACCCACCGGTTCACCTTCGACCAGATGCTCGAGGCCTACGAGACGTTCGCGCATGCGGCCGACGAACACGCCCTCAAGGTGATCATCTCCGCCTGAGAGCGGGCCTGGCAGCGACTCACGGGAGGGTGGCGCGCAGCACGCGCAGCGCGTTGCCCCCGAGGATGGCGAGCACGTCGTCGGCGCTGAAGCCGACGGCGAGCATCGCCTCGGTGAGGGTCGCCAGGCCGGACGCGTCGACGGCGCACGAGATCGCGCCATCCCAGTCGGTGCCCAGTGCCACGTGCTCGACCCCGACGACATCCGCCGCGTGCCGCATCGCGCGGGCCGTGGCGTCGACCCCGGGGCCCCCGACGGCGTGCTCGAACATCGCGATGCCGACCACTCCGCCGGTGGCGGCGACGCCGCGCAGTTGCTCGTCGGTGAGGTTGCGGCTGTTGTCGCAGGTCCCGCAGACGCCCGAATGGGACACCACGAGTGGCCTGGTCGCCATCGCGAGCACGTCGTCGATGACCGCCGCCGAGGAGTGGGCGAGGTCGACGACGACCCCGGCGGTCTCCATCCGGAGGACCAGCTCCCGGCCGTAGTCGGTGAGCCCGCCGCGGGCGGCCCCCGCCGAGGAGCCGCCGAGGTCGTTGTCGAACAGGTGCTGCAGGCCGATCATCCGGAAGCCGGCGGCCACGAGCTCGTCGAAGGCCTCGATCCGGCCATCGAGGGCGTGCCCGCCCTCGATCGAGAGCAGGCCGCCGATGACCTCGGGGTCTGACTCGCGGGCGACGAGGAGGGCCTCGAGGTCCGCGGCGGTGCGGACGATCCGGAAACGCTGGTCGCGGGCGGCCACGTCGTGCAGCCGGTGCGAGGCGTCGAGGGCGCGGGCGAGACGACTGGTCCAGGTCGCCAGCGGGCGTCCCTGCGCGACCTGGAGCAGGGTGACCAGGTCACGCCCGGGCAGGGCCTCGTTCCGCTCGAAGTTCAGCCCCATCGGCGCCTGGGAGGTCACCGCGAAGACCTGCAGGGCGACGTTGCCCTCGCGCAGGCGAGGCAGGTCGACGTGTCCGGCGGCGCCCCTCGTCGTCAGGTCTCGACGCCACAGCAGGGCATCACAGTGCAGGTCGACGACCGTTGCCCGACGGTGCAGGTCGGCGGCCTCCAGCCCGACGGCATACGGCGGCGGGAAGGCGGTTCCGTTGCGGCGGCGATCCGCGTGCCGCGCGACCGCCCGACCGGCAGCGAGCGCCCCGGCCGCGGAAGCTCCGAGAGCCGCGACGGCACCGACGGCCCCCAGGGCCCGGCTCACGGTGGTCACGGCACGCATCGTGTCACTCCGGCCCTCGGTCCCGCTCCCTCGCCCCGGCCTGGTGTACGTCGATCCGCAGGGACCGGCTGACCAGGTCGACCAGCGGGCCGAGGACGAGGACGACGGCGACCGTGCCCACCCCGATCGTGGCGCCGAGCAACCAGCCGACCAGCGCGCCCCCGAACTGGACCAGGCTGTAGCTGAACTTGAACGGGATCGGTGGATCCCAGGCCAGGCCGACGGACTCGGCGGGCCCGGCGCCGGTGTGGCTGCCGAGGTAGACGGCGATCCCGGTCGCCAGCACCGGGAACGCGGCGACGAGCAGCGCGACCCGGCCCGGCCAGCCCGCGGGCGTCGGCACCCACTGCAGGAACAGGTCGACGGTCAGGCCGACGAGCACGATCTGGAGGACGGTGCCCGGTCCGGGCCGGACCCGGCGGAGCGCGGCGAGGGCCACGAAGGCCGAGGCGACGATCAGGTTGGCGACCCAGAACGGCATCCCCACGGCCCGGGCCACCCCGTTGACGAGGGTCGAGAAGCCATCGGAGCCCACGTCGGCGACGAGCAGCATCCCCACGCCCAGGCCGAGCACGACGCACCCCACGAGCAACAGCAGGATGCGGGTGGGGAGCGAGCGGGAGGGGGCGGCCGTCGAGGTCATCGGCTCCAGCCTGTCACGGTCTCGAGCGCCGCTCCGCCAGGGGGGCGCGGTCAGGGCTCGGGGGCGTGGCCGCCCGCTGCACCTGCCGAAACGCGCAGTTCGTAAAGGTTCTCCATGTCTTTGGGCGAAGCCCTGTCCCGGGTGTCGGCCGCGGGAGTACGTTGCGCCCGTTGGCCCCTCATACCTGCCAGGGAAGGTCCCACGTGTCTCCATTTCGTCGATTTTGCGCTGCCTTCGCAGCGGCCGTAACCGTCTCCGCCGCCGGCATCACGGCCGCGTCCGCGGACAACGTGAGCGTGGCCGGTGACGGTCTCACGACGTTCATCAGCCCCAGCACGCTGCAGCTGAGCGCGTGCACCAACACCCCGGTCAGCGGGAACGTCATCGTCGCCATCACCCGCAACGGACCCGTCGCCGGTAACCCCCAGACCTTCGCCGAGAACTCCAACGTGACGCTCAGCGCGACGGCGCCGACCGCCGGCCTGTCCGCGACCTTCAGCCCGGGAACGATCCCCATTCCCATCGGCTGGCTCGCGGCTGCGCCGAACACGAAAACGGGGACCTCGACCGCGACCATCGCGCTGCCCGCCAAGGCGGCTGCGGGCAGCGGCACGATCACCTTGGTGGCCAGCGGCACGAGTTCCGCCGGTGGCACGACGACCCGGACCTTCGCGCTGACGGTCTCCTGGACGGTACGGGCCTGCGACCAGACGCCACCGGTCCTGGCTCTGCCGGGCACGATCACGGCCGAAGCCACCGGGCCCAACGGGGCCGCGGTGACGTATGCCGTGTCGGCGACCGACGAGACCGCGCCGCTGAGCCCGGCGGTCACCTGTTCCCCGGCGTCCGGGTCGACCTTCGCGCTGGGGACGACGGCGGTCTCCTGTTCGGCCAGCGACGCCGCCGGGAACACCGCGACGGGCTCCTTCTCGGTGGTCGTCCAGGACACGACTCCCCCGGTCGTCGGCGCCATGTCCAACGTGCAGATGGAAGCCGTCGCGGCCGGCACCGTCGTGACCTGGGTCGACCCCACGGCCACCGATGTCGTCGACGGCACCCTCGCCACGACCTGCTCACCGGCCTCCGGTTGGACCTTCCCAGTCGGGACCACGACCGTGACCTGCTCGGCGACGGATGCCCACCACAACACCGGGTCGGGCGGCTTCACCGTCACCATCACCGACACGACGGCACCCAACCTGGTGCTCCCAAGCGACCTCACCGCCGAAGCGACCGGACCGACCGGGGCCCAGGTCACCTTCCAGGCCACCGCCATCGACGCCGTCGACGGGCTGGTCACCGTCACCTGCTCGCCGACGTCGGGGAGCCTGTTCGCGCTGGGCACGTCGACGGTCACGTGCTCGGCCGCAGACCTCCACGGCAACCCCGCCGAGGGCAGTTTCACCGTGACCGTGGTGGACACCACGCCCCCCGTCCTGACGCTGCCGGACCCGATGACCGTCGAGGCCACCGGTCCCGCCGGGGCGACGGTGACGTTCACCGCCACCGCCGAGGATCTCGTCGACGGTCCGGTGTCGCCCGTCTGCACCCCCGCCTCGGGCGCCACCTTCGCCCTGGGGTCGACGACGGTGTCTTGCACGGCCACCGATGCCGCGGGCAACGCGGCCTCGGACACGTTCCCGGTGACGGTCGTGGACACCACGCCTCCGGACCTGACCCTGCCCGGCCCCATCGAGGTCGAGGCCACGGGCCCGGACGGCGCCGTCGTGACGTATGCGGCGAGCGCGACCGATCTCGTCGACCTGAACGTCGTCGTGAGTTGCCTTCCCGCGTCCGGGTCGACCTTCTCCCTGGGTTCGCATCAGGTCGACTGCACCGCAACGGACGCCAGCGGCAACACGGCCACGGGCTCGTTCCTGGTGAGCGTCGTCGACACCGTGGGCCCCGAGGTGACCATCACCGGAACCACGCCGGTCGAGGCCACCGGGCCGGACGGTGCCCCGGTGACCTTCACCGCGACGGCCGTCGATCTGGTCTCCGGCACCGTGGCGGCGACCTGCAGTCCGGCCTCCGGGGCGACCTTCCCCCTGGGTGACACGACCGTGCTCTGCTCCGCGGTCGACGGCTCCGGCAACTCCGGGTCCGCCACCTGGACCGTGACGGTGCGCGACACCACGGCACCGACGATCACCTGGGTCGGTGGACCCGCCGACGGCGCCAGCTACGTGTTCGGCTCGGCCCCCCCGGCCGGCACCTGCACGGCATTCGATCTCGTCTCCCTCGGCGTGGTCTGCACGGTCACCGGGTACAGCACGGCGGTCGGCACCCACACCCTCACCGCGACGGCCACCGACGGGGCCGGGAACACGACCACCGTGCACCGCAGCTACGCGGTGACCGCGTGGACCCTCGGCGGCTTCTACCAGCCGGTCGACATGAACGGCGTGTGGAACGTCGTCAAGAACGGGTCGACCGTGCCGCTGAAGTTCGAGGTGTTCGCGGGATCGACCGAGTTGACGTCGACCTCTGCGATCGCCGGTTTCACGGTCAAGGGCGTGGCGTGCCCGAATGCCTCTGCGGTCACCGACGACATCGAGTTGACGACCACGGGCGGGACGTCGCTGCGCTACGACGCCACGGCGGGCCAGTTCATCCAGAACTGGCAGACGCCCAAGAAGCCGGGCGCGTGCTACCAGGTCACGATGACCACGGCCGACGGCTCGAGTCTGAGCGCGCTGTTCAAGTTGAAGTGACCGGCTGACCGGTTCGGCACGGCCGCGGGTCCGGGACGGGGAACAGCCCGTCCCGGACCCGCGGCGCGCTCCGGGTTCTCCGGGGCATGCTTGGTCCATGTCCGCCAAGGAGATCGATCGCGCCGTCGCCGCGTATGCGCAGTCCCACCCCGCCCTCGTCGCGGCCAGTGAGGACTTCGTGGAACGGGTCCGGGCGATCATCGACGAGGCCGGGATCAACTACCTGACGATCGAGGGGCGCGCCAAGAGCGTGTCCTCCTTCGCCGGCAAGGCGTTGCGGCTCTCGGCGGCCCGCCCCGACGTGGACCTGCTGGCGGACATCACCGACCAGGTCGGGGTGCGGGTCATCACCTACGTGCACAGTGACGTCCATGCGGTCGCCGAGCTGCTCGCCGAGCAGTTCACGATCCTCGACGACCGCGATCTCGGGCGCGAGACGGCCAGCGAGGGCCGGTTCGGCTACGCCAGCCGCCACCTGCTGGTCAGTCTCGACCGGGGGGAGCGCACGGCCTACGACCCGTTGCGCTGCGCCTCGGTGCAGTTGCGCACCGTGCTGCAACACGCGTGGGCCGAGTTCGAGCACGACATCCGCTACAAGGGGACGATCCCGCCGGAGCAGGTGCCCGATCTCGACCGTCGGTTCACCCTCGCGGCCGGGTTGCTCGAACTGGCCGACCGGGAGTTCAGCACGATCCGCGACCGACTCCAGGAAGGCCTGGGCGACAAGGCGATCGCCTCGGACCAGGGCGACCCGCGGGTCAGCGCCCAGGAGCTCGCCACCTTCCTCGCCGGCCGCTACGCGAGCGCGGGCTGGTCCCGCACGGACCACTACGTGTGGATCGCCGGGCTCCTCCTCGAACTCGGGATCGGCTCCCTCGACGAGCTCAGCGACGTGTTGCGCGAGATCGACAGCTCGGCGGTGACCGCGGCGATGGGCTACCGCTACCCACCGGGAGCGGTCCGGCGCCTCGACGACGACCTGTTGGCCCGGTTCGGCGAGAGGTATGTCGTCCTGCCGGGCAACGCGGACCGTGCCGACGCGCTGCGCGCCCGCTGGGCCAAATTGCACCCCTGAGGGCACGTTCGTCGGCGCCGAACCGGACCGATGTTTTTGACACGTTCCAGAAAAGCCGCGAGGGTTGGAGGATGACGATCGACCACGAGACCCGGCTGCGCGCCGCCGGGCTCCGGGTCACCAAGCCGCGGGTCGCCGTGCTCGCCAGCCTCGCCGAGGCCCCGCACACCGACACCGGCACCGTCATCGAGATGGTGCGCCGACGGCATACCAGCGTCTCGCACCAGGCGGTCTACGACAGCCTCAACCTGCTGACCGACGCCGGGATCGTCCGTCGGATCCAGCCGGCCGGATCGGTGGCTCGCTACGAACTGCGGGTGGGGGACAACCACCACCACATCGTCTGTCGGGGCTGCGGGGCGGTTGCCGACGTCGACTGTGCGGTGGGCGAGCGCCCGTGTCTCGACGCCTCGGAGACCCACGGATTCACCATCGACGAGGCCGAGGTCATCTACTGGGGACGCTGTCCTCAGTGCCTGCTCACGATGTCCTGATCGGGACCTGAGCCGAGCGGCGGGGCGCCGACGGCGCCGGGGGGCGACCCTCGGCGACGGAGTTCGGCCTCGGCCCGGGCCAGGCCCCCGTGTTCCAGCCCGGCGATCGCGGAGGTGCCCTGCCAGACCACCTCGCCCCGGCGGCTGACCCGCACCTCCAGCCGACCGCCGAGGTGCTCGATCGCCCCGGCGGTGTTCCGGTGCTCGCTGGGCAGGGGGACGGGGAGCACGTGGGCGTCACCGAGGGGCGCCGAGCCGGTCACCTCGATCCGCCACCCCGCCGTGCGGGAGTGCCCGGACAGCCGCCAGCTGTCGTCGCTGACCTCGGCCGTCACCGGTGAGAGCACCGGATTGCCTTGGCGCACAACGGTTCCGTCGGGGAGGCGCACGACGAGCGCCGTGACCTCGGTACGGAGCGGGCCGGCCGTGACCTCCCCGCCGGCGAACGCGACACAGGCGTCGGGTTCGGCGAACCCCTGAGCCTGACCCCACCACCACGAATCCGGGAACCCCTCCTTGCCCCAGTTCTTCTCCGCATAGACCTGGGCCCCGGTCAGGTCCCACTCCTCGCCGTCGACGGTCGCGGTGCCCTCCGCGCGACCGCCGAGCAGCCACGGGTGCCAGTACTGGTTGAGGCCGGGCACCATCTGGAACCCGCTCGAGCCGCCGAAGCGCCCTCGTGGCCACGGCCGTGGGTCGGTGATGCGCAGGTCGAGCCGGGCCCCGGGCCCGAGGTCGACCTGCACCCGATCCGCCGTGGCGACGAACGACTGCCCGACCCGTACGCCCAGGGCGTGCGGGTCCGCCCACGCCCCGTCATGGGCGTCGAGGGCCAGCACCGCAGTGGGCCAGGTGCCGAATCCCAGTGTGGCCCAAGGCCCCTGGGGTCCGCGGTTGATCCCGGCGAGCACGATGAGGGACCGGTTGCGCCGGGCATCGGTCACCCGCCAGAAGTAGCCCTCCATGGCGACCCCGTGCGCCCGGAGCGGGTCGCCGTAGGGCAGGTCGGCCCCCGTGGCTCGGTATGCCGGGTGCGGGCTCCATCTCATCGCCTCACTGTAGGTGCCGGGCGATTGCCCCATGCCTCCACAAGGAGGAGCACGGGGTGGGCGTCGCGGGGCTATGGTCGAGACCTCACCTGCCGAGCATCGGAGCGCCATGCAGTTCACGACCTACGAGCAGGCCATCGCCGCCGAGGCCACCGCCAACGACCTGATCGCCTACGTCGTCGACCAACTCGGGCGGTTCAACGACGGGGAGGACGTCGCCCTCGACTTCCTGGGGCGCAAGGACATCGGGGCCTTCTGCCGGTCTCTGGGCTTCAAGCGCACGCGCAACTGGGGCGCCCTCGACCTCCCCCGGATCGCGCCGATGCATCCCGAGGGTGTCCAGGTCGTGCCTGAGGACGAGGGCGTGCTGATCCTCTCGGCCCTCAAGGTGCTGATCCAGAAGGGGGTGCTCACCCCGACCGACGAGGGCACCCCGGTGCCCGAGCTGCTCAACGACTTCCTGCCCTCGGGCACCCGCTTCCAGGGCACCAAGTGCCTGGGGCACCTGTGGGAGTTCCGCTACGCGCTCGCCGTCGAACTCGAGCACGGGTCCACCCGGGGCACCAACGTCACGAACAACCACCCGCTGCTGACCGGCCTGGTCGTCATGGCGCACCTGGCCGAGGACCGGCTCTACTACGCCCGGCTCTGGGTCATGGAGAGCGAGGGGGAACTGCTCAACGCGGAGCTCGCCCGCAAGCCGTTCGCCGAGATCCACGAGATCCTCGAGCACCTGACCCTGGCCCGAAAGCACCTCCAGGCGCGCATCTCCGAGGCGATCGACAACGCGCCCGCGGCGTGACGCACAGCCACGTCGTCGTCGGTGCCTCCGTCACGATCCTCGTCAGAGGTGTGCCGGGGTCCGCGCACTCAGGCCCGCAGCGCCTCGGCCAGTTCGCGGAAGTGCCCGACCAGGGTGTCCATGTCGGCCCGGGTGTGTGCGAGCGACACCAGCCACTGCTCGTCGAGTCCGGGCGGGGTGAGGATGCCGCGGTTGACACCCCAGAGCCAGGACAACTCGGCGAGCTCGAAGTCGGTGGCCTTGTAGTCGCGGTAGTTGCGCACCGGCGTGGGCGACCAGGTGACGCAGCCCTTGACCCCCAGCCCCACGGTGTGGGCCGGCAGCGAGAACTCCGTGATGATCGCGTCCATCGCATCCATCGAGGCCACATTGATCGCTTCGGCGGCGTCGAGGGCCTCCTGGGTGCAGATCTCATCGACCGCCTTCGCCGCGGCCATGACGAGCGGGTTGCCGTTGTAGGTGCCGAAGTGCGCCATCCGTCCGTCGACGACGACCGCCATCACCTCCCGCTTGCCGCCGAAGGCCGCCAGCGGGAGCCCGCCACCGATCGACTTCGCGAGGGTGATCAGGTCGGGCCGCACTCCGAGGCGTTGGGCGGCCCCGGCATACCCGGCCGTGAGGCCGGTCTTGACCTCGTCGAAGATCAGGACGACGCCGTGCTTGTCGCAGAGCGCCCGGACGGCGGGGAGGTATCCCTCGTCGGGGACGACGATCGAGAGGTTCTCGATGACGGGCTCGATGACGAGCGCGGCGATCTGCGCGGAGTGGGCGTCGAGCACCTGCTCGAGCATCCCGAGGTCGTTGTAGGCGACGACGTGGACCGTGCCGGCCTCGACGTCGAAGGGCACGTCCGGGATCGGCGCGTCGGCCGGGCCGATGTCGGCGAGGGCGGGCTTCACCGAGACCTGCAGCGCGTCATACCCGCCGTGATAGCCGCCCTCGATCTTGACGATCGCCTTGCGTCCGGTGAAGGCCCGCGCGCAGCGAATCGAGTACATGAGCGACTCGGTGCCCGAGTTGGTGAAGCGGAGCATGTCGAGGCCGAACCGCTCGCGGAAACGCTCGCTCATCTCGGTGGCCTGCGGTGAGGGGGTGACGAAGAGGGTGCCGGTGTGGGTAAGTGCCTCGGTGACGTGCTCGACGACGATCGGGTTGAGGTGGCCGACGAGCATCGCCCCGAAGCCCATGGACAGGTCGAGGAGCTTGTTGCCGTCGACGTCGGTCAGCCAGGCGCCGCGGGCCGAGGCGATCGAGATGGGGTAGGGGTCCCAGTGCTGGAAGGAACTCGTCACGCCCAGCGGCAACGACTCGCTGGCGCGCTTGTTGTGAATCCCGGACTCCCCGGACCAGAGGGTGAAGCGGTCCCATTCGGCCGCGAGGAGTTCCGCGACCCGGGCCCGGTCGACCGGGGTCCACTGCGCGGGCAACCACCGCCGGGTGCCGGGGTCGTGGGCCGGGAAGCTGGTGGTCGGGGTCTGGGTCATCGCGTCCATCTCTTTCACGTCTGGACCGACGGATCGGTCCATGGTCGATCGGTTCGACGGGTGTTCCGGACAGACTACTCATTCCGGAGCTGAAATGGGAGTCAAACGACGGATTCCCCACTCAAGAGGCCTATACTTCACTGATTTCGGTGACCTGAGAGGGCCCCTCGACTCGTCCCCCACCGACAGGGGATGCTTGGCCGGTGACCGCTCTGTTCGCTGCACCCGCCGCGACCAAGCGTCGGATGTCGGCCGCCGGGATCCTCACCCTGCTGACCCTGGCCAACGTCCTGAACTTCTACGACCGGGCCATCCCGGCGATCATCGTCGAACCGATCAAGGCCGAGTTCGGGCTCTCCGACGGAGACATCGGTCTGATCAGCTCGTCGTTCACCGTCGTCTACGCCGGGGCCGGCATCCTGCTGGGGCGGATCGCCGACCGGGGTTCGCGGCGCAAGGTGATGGCCTTCGGGCTGGTCGCGTGGAGCCTGTTCACCGCCCTGAGCGGAGGTGCCTGGAGCCTCTGGTCGCTGGTGGCGTTCCGGCTCGGCGTGGGCATCGGGGAGGCGTCCTACGCCCCGGCCGCGAACGCGACGATCTTCGACACCTTCCACGCCGACCACCGGTCCCGGGCGATCAGCATCCTCCAGCTCGGGATCCCGGGGGGCCTGCTGCTCGCCTTCATCACGGTCGGTCCCCTCGTGCAGGCGACCGGTTCGTGGCGCATCCCGTTCCTGCTCGCCGCGATCCCCGGATTCGTCCTCGCCGCCCTGATGCTCCGCATCCCGGAGGCGGTCCCGGGCGGCGCCGAGGATGAGGAGATCCGGGACTACACCGCGCGCAACACCTTTGACGCCCTCAAGCACCTGCTCGCGATCCCGACCCTGCGCTGGCTGCTCCTCTCCGGGGTGGGCACCCAAATTGCCTCGTATGCCGTGGCCACCTTCCTCGTGCCGCTGCTGCAACGCTTCTTCCGGCTGCCGCTGGGTGGGGCCTCGATGAGCACCGGGTTGGTCCTGGGCGTCACGGGCGTGCTCGGGTTGCTCATCGGGGGACAGCTGGCCGACCGCGCCAGTCGGCACTCGCCGCGGGCCCGACTGCTCGTGGGCGTGGTCGGCCTCTCGGTCGCCGCACCGCTGGTCCTGCTCGCCCTACTGGTGCCCCGGCACAAGCCGATGCTCTTCGCGATCGTCCTGGGCGTCGGATGGCTGTTCAACTACTTCATGAGCACCGCGTGGGTGCCGGCCGTGGCCGACGTCGTCGAGCCGCACCTGCGGGCCACCGCCGTCGCCCTGAACTTCGCGGCCGGCTACCTCTTCGGGGCAGCCTTCGGGCCGGTCCTCACCGGCTTCCTGTCCGACTGGTTCACCCGCACCGCCCATCGGCACGGGCAGATCGGGCCGGTCTCGGCCGAGGCGATCGGGCTCCATCGCGCGATGCTCTTCATCGTGCCGGCCTCGCTGCTCTGGGCGGCCGTCGCGGGCTGGCTGGCCAGTCGCCGGATCCAGGGCGACCACGCCAAGCTGCTGGCGAACGCCCCGGTGGTTCAGCCCGTCACCTGAGCCCGGATCCGGGCCGCGAGGGAATCGGGCACGACCGACTCGGGGTCGCGTAGGCGACCGGCGGCCTCCCGCACCCCGACGATCGCGGCATACAGGGGAGGGCAGGTGGGGCAGGTCGCCAAATGGGACTCCACCGCCACCCGACGCGGCGGGGCGAGTTCGTCGTCGAGGTAGCCGCCGATCAGGGAGCGCGCCTTCCAGCACCGCAGCGGGACGCCGGCCAGCGCGGCGCGGCGGTCGGCGTTGCCGTCGAGCAGGGAGACCAGGGTCGCCCGACCCCGGCGCACGCGCTGCTTCGCGGCCGGTAGGCCGACACCCTGGATGGCCGCGACCTCGGCCATCGTCATGCCCTCGACATCGGCCAGGACCACCGCCGAGCGAAGGATCGTCGGAAGGTGGACGAGCGCGTCACGCAGGTCGTCCCCGACGCAGGCGCGCGTGAGGACGGCGTCGGCATCGACGGTGTAGGCGTCGGTGCGCCATGCCTGCGCGATCCGGTCCATGAGGTCGTCGTCGGCGATCGGGACGGGGCGGGAACGGCGGGTCAGATCGACGAACCGGTGATGGAGGATGCGGTGCAACCAGGTCCGCAGGGAGGCCTCGGCCCGGAAGCCGTCGGCCCGCCGCAGGGCGCGTTCCAAGGTGTCCTGGACCAGGTCCTCGGCCTCACCAGGATCCCGGGTCAGGGTGCGCGCGTACCGTAGCAGGCCGGGCACCTCCGCGAGGAGGGCCGCTTCGGTGAAGGGCCGCTCGGTCACACCCCCAGCGTAGGACCGAGCGGCCCGAGGGCCGGGGTCGGGTCAGCGGGTCTTGCAGGTGCTGACGCCGACCAGCCGGTAGAGCGGGCAGAAGCCGACGGCCGCCGTGACGAGCATGACCGCCGCGACGATCCAGAGCACGATGGCCAGGATGCCCGAGGTGCTGAGTGCGCCGAAGACCGCGAGGGCCGCGATGACGAGACGGATGATGCGGTCGGGGGTGCCGACGTTGTTGGTCATGGTGCTCTTGCCTTCCGGTGACGGGCGATCCGAACTGTCGCCTCCACGTCATGGACGCAGCAGTGACCCGGGCGGATACACCGGCCGCGGTCTCGAGCGAGGGGCGCCGACCCCGCCAACTGGTCGAGTGAGCGCGAATCGCCCGGGAAACGTACGTTTCCCGGGCGATTCGCGCTCACTCGACTGGGAGTGGGGGGTTTGTGGGGCGAGGGGGGTGGGGCAGCGGATCAGGGTGAGGTTACGGTCGCGCAGGTGGTCGAAGACCTGGAGTCGCGTTTGGGAGGATGCCCTCCATGAGCCCTGCCCCCGGACGTCTCACCATCACGACGACCCTCGTGCCCTTCGGTCCCGCCACCGCCATCCTGCTCAGCGACGACCAGGTCGACTCCCTGGGCGGCGGCAAGCGGGCCGCCGTCTGGGTGACCATCGGCGAACGGTCCGCGCCGCTGCGGCTGGCCGTCATGGGGGGCGAGAACTGCATCGGCCTGAGCAGGGCGTCTCGGGCCGCCCTGGGCGTGGAGATCGGTGACACGGTGGCCGCCCAGATCGAGCTCGACTCGGCCCCACGGGAGGTCGACGTCCCGGCCGAACTCGCCGCCGTCCTCGCCGACGACCCGGCGGCCCGCACGGCATACGAGGCCCTGGCCTACAGCCATCGCAAGGAGTACGCGGTCTGGGTCGGGGAGGCCAAGAAGGCGGAGACCCGGGAACGGCGCGCCGAGCAGGCGGTCGCGATGCTGCGCGAGGGTCGCACCCGGTCCTGAGCCGCTTAGGGTGAGGCGATGGACTGGGGCTTCGAGCACACCTTCGCGCGCGACCTCGGCTGGCTCGCGGTGCCGACGCCGCCCGTGCCGGTCGCGGCACCGGCTCTGCTGCTGCTCAACGACGGGCTCGCCCTGGACCTCGGCCTCGACCCGGACTGGTTGGCCTCGCCGGAGGGCGTGGCCGAGCTGGCCGGCAATGCCGTGCCCTCGGGGGCCCAGCCGCTCGCGCAGGCGTATGCCGGGCACCAGTTCGGCCACTTCAACCCGCTCCTCGGGGACGGCCGGGCCCTGCTGCTCGGCGAGATCGTCGACCGCGACGGACGCCGCCGGGACGTGGCGCTCAAGGGCTCCGGTCGCACGCCGTTCTCGCGCGGCGGCGACGGACGGGCCGCGGTCGGCCCGGTGCTGCGCGAGTTCATCCTCGGTGAGGCGATGCACGCCCTGGGGATCCCGACCACGCGGGCGTTGGGGGCCGTCGCCACCGGCGAACAGGTCTGGCGTGACGGTGGCCCGCTGCCCGGGGCCGTCCTCACCCGGGTCGCCTCGTCGCACCTGCGGGTCGGCACGGCCGAGCTGGTCCGGATGCGGGCCAGCGAGGGTCAGCAGCGCGACTTCGCCGAGCACGTCCGGGGCCGACATCACCCCCGCGTGGCGCAGGGCGACCTGCTCGGCCTGTTGAGCGCCGTCGTCGAGGCGCAGGCCGCCCTGCTCGCCCGTTGGATGTCCGTCGGCTTCGTCCACGGCGTGATGAACACCGACAACATGACCCTCTCGGGGGAGACCATCGACTTCGGGCCGTGCGCGTTCCTCGAGGCGCACGACCCGGCGGCGGTGTTCTCCTCGATCGACACCGCGGGCCGCTATCGCTACGCGGCGCAACCGGGCATCGCGCAGTGGAACCTCGCCCGGTATGCCGAGAGCCTCCTCCCGCTGCTGGCGCCGGACCCGGGCGGGTCGCCCGAGCTGATCGACGAGGTCACCGAGACGATCCGGGCGTTCGACGGGGTGTACCGGGTGACGTATGACGCCCTGATGGCCGCGCGGATCGGACTCCCCGACCACCCGGCGCTCGCGCAGGAGTTGGTCACCGACCTGCTCGCCCTGATGCGGGTCGAGCGTCTCGACCACCACCGGACGTTCCGGTTGCTCGCCCGAGTGCTGCGCGGCGACGAGCGTGCCGTGCGGTCGCTGGTGACCGACGACGGGGCCTGGGCGCGGTGGCAGGCGCGCTGGCTCGCCGGGATCGACGCGTCGGGGTGTGCGCGCCCGGACATCGCGAGTGCGATGGATCGGGTCAACCCGCTCTACCTGCCCCGCAACCACCTGGTCGAGGAGGCGTTGACCGCGGCGCAGGTTGGTGACCTCGATCCGACCCGGGCGTTGCTCGAGGCGGTGCGGGACCCGTTCACCGAACGCCCCGGCCTGGAGCACTGGGCGGCCCCCGCCCCGGCCGGCTTCACCGACGCTTACGTGACCTACTGCGGGACCTGAGCCGAGCGTTCGAGCGAGGGTGCGAGCCGAGCGCGCGGCTCCAGCGCGCTACCCAGACGGACCTACAGCGCGAGCCGAACGCGCTCAGAGCGCGAAGGTCACCCCGGTCAGCTCCTCGCTGCGGTCCCAAAGCCGGGCCGCCAGGCCCGCATCGTCGGCCAGGCGCGACCGCTTGGCGGCGCCGATCGCCCCGCGGGTCTCGCCCGGGCCGGTGGGGCCGGTGTAGCTCCCGGGCTCGGCGACGGTCGCGGCATACAGGATGGCTTCGGCGCCCTGCGCCGGGGCGGCGGCCGCGAGGCCCATGACGAGCGGACCGGCCGTCCGGATCAGCCAGTTGGCCCCCATCCCGTCGCGGCTGGTGAAGAGTCGGGTGTTGGAGACCCCGGGGTGGGCCGCGGTGGAGACCAGCGACGATCCGGTGGCCCGCGCGCGGCGGTCCAACTCGAGGGCGAAGAGCAGATTGGCCAGCTTGGAGCGCCCGTAAGCGATGTTGGGCCGGTAGCCGCGCGGCGGATTGCCGTCGACGACGAGTGCGTCGCCGCGGTGGTGGGCGATCGAGGACACGGTGGTGACCCGTGGCGTCGGCGACTCGAGGAGGCGGGGCAGGAGCAGGCCGGTCAGGGCGAAGTGGCCCAGGTGGTTGGTGCCGAACTGGACCTCGTGGCCGTCCTCGGTGACGCGATGCTGCGGGGGCGCCATGACCCCGGCGTTGTTGACCAACAGGTCCAGCGGACCCTCATACGCCTGCGCGAAGCCGCGGACCGAGGAGAGCGAGGCGAGGTCGAGGCGGCGGGCCTGCGTCGCGCCGCCGGCGGCCCGGATCTCGTCGACGACCGCCGAGGCCGCGTCGAGGTTGCGCGCGGCCACCGTGACCTCGGCCCCGCGCGCCGCCAACCGCCTCGCGACGACGGCGCCCAGGCCGGAACTCCCTCCGGTGACGAGGGCCCGGCGGCCGGTGAGGTCGATCAGGTCGTCGGCGGTCCAGCGCATGGGGCCATTGTGCGCCACCGCGGGGCACGACCCGCGGGGCACACTGGATCCATGGCGTATGACGTGCAGTTGGCCGACCGGGTCCGTGCCCTCCTCGAGGTCGAGCCGGACCTGACCGAACGCGCGATGTTCGGCGGGTTGGGGTTCATGATCCGGGGCAACATGGCGGTCGGCGCCGCGAGCAAGGGCGGCCTGATCCTGCGCGTCGACCCCGCCCGGACGGCCGAGATCGCCGACGCCGAGGCCTTGGAGGCGATGGAGATGAGGGGGCGAGCGATGAACGGGTGGCTGCATGTGGCGGCCGCGCAGGTGGCCGCCGAGGCCGATCTGGCCCGGATCGTCGCGATCGGGGCCGACTACGCGAGGTCGTTGCCCGCCAAGTGAGCCCGGCCACGGCGGCCCCTCGGGGTCCCGGCGTACGGTGAAATCATGCAGATCGAGCAAAAGGTCTTCCTCGTCACCGGCGGCGGCAACGGCATCGGACGAGAGGTGGTTCTGGGCCTGCTGGCCCGCGGGGCCCGGGTCGCGGCGGTCGACCTGAGCGAAGGGGGCTTGGCCGAGACGGCGGCCCTGGCCGGGTCCGGGGTCGGCGAGCGCTTGAGTCGACACGTGGTCTCGGTGACCGACCGGGCGGCCGTCGAGGCGATGGTCGGTGACGTCGTCGCCGCCCACGGGGCCATCGACGGGTTGGTCAACGTCGCCGGCATCATCCAGAAGTTCGTGCCGATCGCGGAGCTGTCCCACGAGGAGATCGCCCGGGTCATGGACGTCAACTTCTGGGGCGTGGTCAACACGACGAAGGCGGTGCTGCCGCTGCTGCAGGCCCGACCCGAGGCGTGCATCGTCAACGTGTCGTCGATGGGCGGGTTCTGCCCGGTGCCCGGCCAGAGCGCCTACGGGGCGAGCAAGGCCGCGGTCAAGCTCTTCACCGAGGGCCTGTATGCCGAGTTGCACGGCACCCGGGTCGCCGTCACCACCGTCTTCCCCGGGGCGATCAAGACCAACATCACGGCCAACTCCGGGGTGGAGATGAAGGGCGGGGCGTCGGTCGAGGACTCGCCCTTCCCGATGACCGAGCCGTCCGAGGCGGCGCGCCAGATCATCGAGGCGATCGTCAAGGGCAGGTACCGGATCACCATCGGCAAGGACGCGACGATGCTCGATGCGATGGTTCGGCTGGCGCCCCAGCGCGCGGTCGACACCCTGGCCAAGAAGATGAAGGCCCTCCTCGGCTGAATCGCCCCCCTCCCCCTCATACCCGAGTTGAGTGCGCTGGTGGGGGCCCTGGCCCCCACCAACGCACTCAACTCGGGGAGACTGGGGCCATGAGTGCGCAGCCCGCCAACCCGGAGATCGGCCGCTCGATCGTCACCGGGGACCTGACGACGAACTACCACGACGTGGGGGCCGGGGCCTCGGTGCTCCTGCTCCACGGATCCGGACCCGGCGTCTCCGCCTGGGCCAACTGGCGCCTGACGATCGGTGCCCTCTCCGACCGGTTCCGGCTGCTCGCTCCCGATCTCGCGGGCTTCGGTTTCACCACGGTGCCCGAGGACATCAGCTACACCCGCGATCGGTGGTTGCGCCAGATCGTCGACTTCCTCGACGCGACGGAGGTCGAGAAGGCCTCGGTCGTCGGCAACTCCTTCGGCGGCTCCATGGCCCTCGCGCTCGCGATCGCCCACCCCGAGCGGGTCGACCGCCTCGTCCTCATGGGGTCGGTCGGGGTGCCCTTCGAGCTCACGCCCGGTCTCGACGCGGTCTGGGGGTATGAGCCGTCCGAGGAGTCGATGGGCCGGATCATGCGGGAGACCTTCGCGTACGACCGCGGGCTCATCACCGACGAGTTGGTCGCCATGAGGTATGCCGCGAGCGTCCGGCCCGGCGTGCAGGAGAAGTTCGCGGCGATGTTCCCCGCGCCCAGGCAGCGATGGGTCGACGCGATGGCCCACCCGGAGGCCGACATCCGCGGCATCCGCCACCGGACGCTGCTCATCCACGGTCGCGACGACAAGGTCATCCCGCTGGCCACGACCCTCACCCTGCTGCAGTGGATCGATGACGCCCAGGCGCACCTCTTCGGGCGGTGCGGGCACTGGACCCAGATCGAGCGGGCCGACGAGTTCGCCGGCGTCGTTGGCGAATTTCTCGCCCGACCCTGATCCCCGGCTTCGGGCACGGCCCCTTCACGTGCGTCCTACCGTGCAGTAGGTGGGGTGATCACCCCACCTACTGCACGGTAGGACCTGCGGGGGTCGGTATGACGCGGGGGACGGCGCGGGCTAGAGGGCACCGATCGCCGGGAGGAGTGCGGTGACCACGCCAGCGGTGACGAACGAGAGCACCGTCGACACCGTCACGGTGTTCGCCAGCAGGTCGACGTCCCCGCCGTACTCGTGGGCGAGGAGGAAGGCGTTGACCGCCGTCGGCATCGCCATCGACAGGGTCAGGGCCTCCAACGGCAACCCACGCAAGCCGACGGCATACCCGAGGGTCACGCCGACCACGGGCAGCACCGCCACCCGGAGCAACGAGGTCGTGACCACCGGGCGGGTCAGGCGCACCCGCCCGCTCGAGCCGAGCTGGATGCCGAGCGTGAGCAGCACCATCGGCAGGCAGGCTTCGGCCAACAACTCCACCCCGCGAGTCACCCCGGTCGGCAGCGGCAGGCCGGTCAGGCGCCAGAGCATGGCCGTGCCCATGGCCCACAGGGCGGGCAGTCGCACCATCCCGCGCAGGGCGCCGCGCCAGCCCTCGTGCGCGCCGTAGAGCAGCGGCGCCAGGACGTAGGTGAGGATCACCGACAGGATGAAGATGAGCACGCTCTGGTCCAGACCGTCGCGACCGAGGGCGAAGAGCGAGATCGGCAGCCCCATGTTGCCGTTGTTGCCGATGGCGACGGCCACCGCGGCCGAGCGACGCGAATGACCGCTGGCCCCAACGGTTCCCAGATACCCCAGGCCGGCCGCGACGAGCGTGATCAGCACGAAGGCGGCGGCCAGGAGCACCCCGACCCGCCCCGAGACCTTGGTCGTCAGGATCGTCTGGAAGGCCAGGGCCGGGATGAGCGCATTGAGCGCGATCTTCGTGACCGTCGTGCGGTCGAGCGGGAAGCGTCGCGCGACGAGCGCTCCCACGCCGGCCACGAGGACCACGGGGAGGATGACGTCGAGCAGCGCTCGGAGCAGGGCCACGACGACCGAGTATGCCGTCCGCCCGGCTACCGCTGTGGGGTCGTCCAGGCGCGTGCCATCGCCGCGATGTACTCGTCGGCGGTGTTGGCCAGGGCCGCTCCGACCGAGGAGGTGCCGAGCGGGGCGTCGTCCTTGTCGCCGGCGGCGAGTTCCAAGCTGACCAGCCCGTGGATCATGGCCCAGATCGAGAGCACGATGCCCTCCGGCTCGGCGCCGCCGAGCCGGCCGGCCGCGCACGCCCTCGTGACCGCCGAGACGAGCGGCGCGATCGACGGTGCGACGGCCAGGCCCGCGGCCGACTCTCCGCCGACCGGGGGGCCCGGGATCCGACCGTCGAACATCACGGCATACCAGGAGGGGTGGTCGAGCGCCCAGCCTCGGTAGGCGTGCCCGAGGGCACCGAGGTCGGCGAGGGCGTCGTCGGTCACCGGGACCGAGAACTGCGAGGCTCGGAAGCTTCGCTCCGCCTCGACGGCGACGGCCTCGACGAGCCCCGCCTTGTCGCCGAAGAGGGTGTAGATCGCCGTGGTCGACGTGCCGGCCGCTCCTGCCACCCTGCGCAGGGACAGCGCCTCGAGACCGGTCTCCGACAGCTGACGGGCGGCGGCCTCGAGCAGGTCTCGTCGGACCTGCTCATCGTGGACGACGGGTCTGGGCACTTGACGAGGATAGCGTAACAGTGTTTTATAACAGTGTTCCGAAACTTTGAACTCACCGATCACCCAGGAGAGGAGCGGGTCATGACCCACGTACAGACCGGGCGTCACACCGTCGCGGCCGAGCAGGAGGTCACCGTCTTCCTGATCGGCATGCGCGTCGGGCGGCTGCTGCGGGTCGACAAGTGGCTGCCGGTGATGACGGCGATGCCCCGGATGCTCAGACACCTCGAGAACCATCCCGAGGCGGGACTGCTGAACCAGCACGCATGGTTCGGGCGCACCTCGATCATGCTCACGTACTGGCAGAGCGCGGAGCACCTGCAGCGTTTCGCCGCGGACGCCGACGCGCCGCACCTGGCCCCGTGGCGTGACTTCATGAAGAAGCTGTCGGGGGACCCGGCCGTCGGCATCTGGCACGAGACGTACACGATCCCCGTCGGCCAGCGCGAGGTCATCTACGCCAACATGCCCCTCTTCGGCCTGGGCAAGGCGCTCGGCTCGGTCCCCGTCGGCCCGGGCGCCCAGACGGCTCGGCAGCGGCTGGCGGGGGCCGGTTCGCGGTGAGGTGAGCCTGACCTATCGCTCACGGTCGGGGTTCGGCAGGATGAGGCCATGGCCCAGAAGATGGCGTTGCGCGAGTACATCGACTCCCTCCGGTCGGAGGGCTACACCGTGGCCGGCAGCGAGGAGGAGGACCCGATTCTGCTCGCCCCGGACGGCAAGGCCGTCGAGACGTGGCGCGAGGAGTACCCCTACCCCGAGCTGATCGACCGTGACGTCTACGAGGAGGAGAAGTACAAGCTCCAGGTCGAGCTCCTCAAGTTCCAGTACTGGAGCCAGGACGAGGGGCGCAAGCACGTGCTCGTCTTCGAGGGGCGGGACGCGGCCGGCAAGGGAGGCACGATCAAGCGCTTCATGGAGCATCTCAACCCCCGGGCGGCCCGGGTCGTCGCGCTCAACAAGCCGAGCTCGACCGAGCAGGGTCAGTGGTACTTCCAGCGCTACATCCAGCACCTGCCCACGGCCGGCGAGATCGTGCTCTTCGACCGGTCCTGGTACAACCGGGCCGGGGTCGAGCGGGTCATGGGCTTCTGCACCGACGACCAGTACGACGTGTTCATGCGGCAGGCGCCCGCCTTCGAGCGGATGCTCGTCGAGTCGGGCACGACGGTGACCAAGCTGTGGTTCTCGGTGACCCAGCAGGAGCAGCGCACCCGCTTCGCGATCCGCCAGCTCGACCCGGTCCGCCGCTGGAAGCTCTCCCCGATGGACCTGGAGAGCCTGGACCGGTGGGAGGCCTACACGGCGGCCAAGGAGGCGATGTTCGAGAAGACGGACAAGAAGTACGCACCCTGGCTGACCGTGAAGTCCAACGACAAGAAGCGCGGCCGGATCAACGCGCTCCGGGCCTTCCTCAACCAGTTCGACTACGAGGGCAAGGACAGCGCGGTGGTCTTCGAGCCCGACCCCGACATCGTCAAGCGCGCCCGGCACGCCGAGGGCGACTGACCCCAGGCCCTACCCGGTTGGGGGTAGTTCCCTGAACTACCCGTTTCGGTTTCCCGAAACTCCCGGCCGGAGATGTTCCGGCCCGGAGTTTCGTCGTTTGGGGTCTCGTCTGCCGTCGACGCCTCTGCCGACATCCATTTCGTATGCCGTGGGGCCAGTTCCGCTGTCCCGCGATGGGGCAGGTCACCTATACGTGCAGCAGTCACACTTGAATGCCAGATCCACGTCGTCCGATGATCTGCGAACCAGGGTTGCGTTTGTCCCGAGGCTGAGAGAACCCCGCCCCGCCGGCGTGCGTGCGGCCCACATCCGTGTGTCCACCGACTACGGGTGTCGGACGCCACGGCTAGCGTGAAGTTATGGCTGACAATCACGAGCACGCGCCGGATGTCCATATCCAGGCCGACGGGTCGAGGGAGTACCGCGATCCGTGGGTCGTTACAAGTGATGACGCGCTCCATGGGCAGCACTCTGGGGGCGTTTGCGTGCACGCGCCATCCACGTTCGAGATCGGCCCTAGGGGGCACCACTCGGGGTCGCTCCGACTCCAGCCGGGTAGCGGCGCAAGGATTGCCGGGCAGCACTCCGGGTCCTTGCATGTAGGTCATGATGCTGTCGTGGAGGTGACCGGAAGTCAGAGCGGCTCTGTGCATGTTGACTCGGGTGGTCTGGTACGAGTGCAGCCTGGAGGGAAGCTGGCTGGCTCCTTGCATGTCTCAGGCTTGATCGAAAATCGAGGGACGCGGGGCGGTTCGGAACACATAAACGGCGGCGAGATTCGGGACCTGGACGGGGCATCCGTGATGCAGCCGGTCACGAGCAGGGACGGGACGAAGATCTACTTCTGGTGACAGGTGGGGCACCGTGGCAGGCTTGTTGCCCGTGCCGATCAGGTGCAGCACCCGGTGGCCGCGTAGGACGTCGGTGTAGTCCTCGATGCGCACGGCGGTGGCCTCGGAGGCGCGCAGGGCGTTGATGCCCAGCAGGTAGGCGAGTGCGCCGTGGTGGGCGGTGATGGTCTGAGCGATCTTGAGGAAGCGGATCAGCTCCAGCCGGTCCAGGCCTTGGGTGCGGGACTCGTCCCGGTGAACTTCGGGAGCCGGGCGTAGACGGCCGGATCGCCCGGGATGGTGCCGTCGAGGTGCGCGAACCGGAAGCAGAACATCGACAGAACGAGACGCGTCATTCTGGGCGGAACTGACGTCGTCGCCGGGCCATCTACACGCCCGAGACGTAGGCCGTGAGGAAGTGGACGCCGTGGCGGTCGAGGTTGCGGCGGGCCCGGTCGTAGTGTTCGGTGGCCTTGGGGTGAGCGTGCCGGGCCAGCGACGACGACTGACGCCCCCCTTCCAGCCGACTGTCGGCCGCCCTCCGTAGATTGGACTCGATCTCGTCGTTGGCGAGCAACGGCCCCATACACTGGCGAAACGGTGTCGATGCAGACAGGCGGGAGGTTGAGCAGTGGCGAGAGCGCCCATCCATCCCGTCGCCCTTAAGTGGGCCCGCGAAGTCAGCCATATCAGCGTCGACGAGCTCGCCAAGGCGCTCAACGTCAAGCCCGCCCGGGTCGCCGAGTTCGAGGACGGTGACGCCCTGCCGACGTTCCGCCAGCTCACGCTGATGGCGGCCAAGCTCGACAGGCCGCTGGGATTCTTCTTCGCTCCGCCGCCGGCCGCGCCTGACGTCCCCGAGACGGCCGATTTCCGCGGCCGGGGGAACGACGAGCTTCCTGCGGACCTGGCGCGGGAAATGCGGCGGGCTGAACAGCACCGCGACGCGATGCTCGACCTGGCCGGAGCCCCCGCCCGTCGGATCCCCGAGGGAGCGATCACTTGGAAGACTGTGACAGCGCGCGCCGTCGCACTCCGGAAGTTCTTCGGGCTCACCGACGCGTTCGTCCCGCCCGAGTCCCAGAACAATCAGGTCTTCAACTTCTGGCGGGGCCTGCTCGAAGAGAACGGCGTCCTCGTCTTCCAGGCTACCAAGATCTCCCTGGAGACCTTCCGCGGGCTCTCCGTCCATCACGACGACCTCCCGATGATCCTGGTCAACGGCGCGGACAGTCCAATGGGCCGAACGTTCACGCTGTTCCACGAGGTCGCGCACCTAATCAACCGGACAAGCGGTCTGTGTGCGCTGCGCGAGTCCGTCGACGAGGAGGCGATCGCCAACAACTTCGCGGCGAGCTTCCTCATGCCGGAGCCCGCCGTCCGCGCGCAGCTGGACGGGCTGGCCGAGTCCGAGGCCGCCGCCGAGCAACTCGCCAGACACTTCAAGGTCAGCGTGCTAGCCGCCGCAGTGCGCATTCGCCGGCTTGACGTCATAGATGACGCCGATCTCGAGGCCATCCGTTCCGCCAGCGACGAGAACTGGCAGCGGGTCCGCGAGGCGCAGAAGCAGAAGGAGCGCTTCGTGCCGCCGTGGAGACTCCGATACCGCGACCTCGGACCGACCTACATCGGAGCTGTGGCTCATGCCCTAGAGGACCGCCGCGTCGACCTGGTGGACGCCACATACCTACTCAACGCCCGCTTGCCGATGGTAGAGCAGCTTCTCGACGAGTACTACCGCACAGGCGGTGCCGAGTGACCTACACCCTCGACACCAACATTCTCATCGGGTTGGTGCAGCGCTACCCCCGTGACATCTTCCCGGCGATGTGGGCGAACATCGAGTCATCGGTCCAGGCCGGCGACAGCTGCATCTGCGAGGCGATCCTGCGAGAGGTGTATCGGGGCGGGGACGATCTGCACAAGTGGGCGAAGGGGCTCCCCGGCTTCGTTTGCCCGGCCACCGACGAGGAGCTCGTATCGGTCGCCGAGATCAGCATGGCCCACCCGGGCTGGGTCCAGGGGCAGCTCAACGAGGCGGACCCGTTCGTCATCGCGCATGCAAAGGCAGAGAAGTCCAAGATCGTGACGGAGGAGTCCCGCAAGGGGCCGAACACGCCGGACAAGAACCAGAAGATCCCGAACGTCGCCGACGAGCACGGCGTCGAGACGATAAAGTTCTTCGACTACGTGCGCGAGCACGGCTGGCGGTTCTGACTCGCCGCCTCACCCCGTCGCCGAGCTCCGCCCGGTCGACCCGGTCAGGGCGACGACCGTGGGTCTTGGCCCCTTAAGGCGGTATAGAGCCTATGCCCAGAGCAGCCACCAGTCCCGTCAAACTGGGCGGTGTGACGCGAGCCCGACGGCCACGATTGATCGTGATGCCGCTGTGCTTGGCCGGCACCTCCGCTTGTGCCAGCGGTGCCCTCTGGTCGCGAGGTCGCCGCAGGTGTCGGTTCTCTCAACGCCGATCTAGGCTCGCAGCTGACTGAACGCGTGGCCTCCAGATTGCGCCTGCACCGGAAGACGCCAAAGTGCCCCCGTCACCACCAACCGACCAAGGACGATGAAGGATCGTGGCTGGCCGGGTCGAGCCCGGAATGTCGGAGAGGGCCAATAAGATTCGCTGATGGCACAGTGCACAGCTCCGGTTCTGGGACATATCCGTGGCGGCGGTGCAGACTGCCCCGTGCATGGTGGGCGCTACGGCGGGTACGGGGGATACCGAGACCCGTATTACGAGCGGCCGGACTACACGCCTCCGCCTCCTCGGGCCGTCGAGCCGGTAGCCCCTCCTGCGCCGAAGCGGTACCCCAGCTTCAGCCGATCGTCGGGTGAATCGAGTCGAAACAGCAGCGGTGGTGGCGGTGGTCGCCATACCAGTCCATCGAGTCGCACCAGGCGGTCTGCGGTCACCTACTCGGTTCGCGAGTTCCAGACCCTCAACCCGGTCCGCGAGCAAGTTGTCCGAATCGCCGAGGCGGCTACCGGCCAACGCGACCTCTTCCTGTGTCACGCGTGGGACGACCGCAAAGGCGCGGCGCGGGAGCTGCACAACCTTCTGACCGGGCTCGACGTTTCGGTTTGGTTCAGCGAGATGGATGTGCCCTTGGGTACCTCGCTCATCCGGAAGATCGACAAGGGCCTGGCCTGCTCCCGCGCCGGAATCGTCTTGGTGACACCCGCACTCTTCCATAGCCTCAACAATGACGGCATCGCCTCGCAGGAGCTGTCCGCCTTGCTCGCGACTGATCGTGTGATCCCTATCGTGCACGGCACAACATTTGAGGAACTCCGCAAGGTGAGTCCCCTGCTCGCCGCCCGATCTGGCCTGACGACCTCGGACTACGGATCGCTTGAGGACGTGGCCACGAAGATCGCCGACACTGTTCTGCTGGACGACGATCAGATGGTGTAGAGCCCTCGCTTGGCCAGGCAGGCCGCGCAGGCAAGCGGTCGGAATGACAGCGTCGTGATGGATAATATGGCGCGAACCTGGCGGCCATCCAGGGCGGTGACATGCCTGCCCTGGCTGCCATGTCCGCCTGGCCACCAGTGAGGTTGGTCGCGAAGTCGCAGCAGGTCAGGGCGTTTCGGGCGCTACCCCCTTGCGGGACCTTCCCCGGTTGGCCCCACGCGGTGTCAGGCCACCTGGACGTCGATCGAGTGCCAGCCGGTCGCACCCGAGGGCGCCGGGTCGGCGACCGCGCTCGTCTGCACGGCACCGTTCCCGTCAACCGCCCGAGCCGTGATCCGGTGTCGGCCCGCGGTGGCCTCCCACGGCAGCCACCACTGGCGCCAGGACACCGCCCCCAAGCTCGGTCCCAACCGGGCCTCCAGCCACTCGCCACCGTCGACCTGCACCTCGACGCGACTGATCCCGCCAGAGGCCTGCGCCCACGCGACCCCGCCGATGGGCACCGTCCCCGCCGACGACGAACGCCCAGCCGAGGGGGTGTCGATCCGGGTCTGCACCTGCACCTCCGCCCGCTCCGCCCAACCTCGGGTTGACCAGTAGGCCTGCGCCCGCGCGAACGTCGTCAACGTCAACCGGGTGACCCATTTGGTCGCGCCGACATAGCCGTAGAGCCCGGGGGTCACGAGTCGCGCCGGGTAGCCGTGGGCCGCCGTCAGCGGCTGCCCGCCCATCGTCACCGCGACCAGTGCCTCGCGCTCGCCGGTCGCGAGCAGCGCCTCGACCGGAGTGGAGATCGTCATCCCGTCGACCGAGGTCGAGAGCACCTGGTCGGCGCCGGCTCGCACGCCGGCCCGCTCGAGCAGCAGCCGCACCGGCACGCCGGTCCACCGGGTCGACCCGATGTATTCGCCGCCGACCTCGTTGCTCACGCAGTTGAGCGTGATGTCGCGCTCGACCAGGCCCAGGCCCAGCAGCTCCTCGAAGGTGACCGTGACCTCCCGGTCGACCATCCCGTCGATGGTGAGCCGCCACTCGGCGACGTCGACGCGCGGGATGATCAGCGCCGTGTCGATCCGGTAGAACTCCTCGATCGGGGTGCGCAGGGCACTGACGCCCGGCACCGTGGCCTCGAGCCCGGTCGGCGCCGGCGGCAGGGGCGCGCTCACGGTGGGGTAGAGGATCTCCTTGGCGCGCGCGATCGGTCGCGCCAGCCACTGCCCGCCGCCGGCCAGGGCGAGGGAGGCCAGACCGATGGTCCCGCCGGCAAGGAGGAAACCGCGACGCCCGCCTGGGTCGGCCGGTGTCGGGCCGGGGTATGCCGTGGGGTTGGCCGAGCCGGGGTATGCCGTGGGCTCCCCGCCCGGCGACGGTGACAGCGGGCGGACCGCGGCGTCGGCTCGGCGAGCCAGCCACCACAGGGTCACCACGCCGACGGCTCCGGCGACCAGGCTCGGCAGGATCGCCAGGCCGGGCCCACCCGTGAGCGAGGCGCCGGCGGCGCCCGTGCCGCCCGGATCGGCGGCCCCGCCGGGCCGGAGCGCGGCCACGCAGGCCACCGCGGCGAGGGCGACCAGGGCGAGCAGCCCGGCCCTGCGGTGTCGGCGGGCGAGCAGTCCGATCGCGGCAGCGCCGGCCGCGGTCACGAGCAGCACGCCGGTGAGGAGCACCGGCTTATCCGCCGTGCCCAGGGTGGAGACCGCCCATTCCTTGACCGGACGGGGCGTGAGGTCGATGACCCCGGTGCCGACCGCGAGCACCGGCGAGGTCGCCGGATCACCCAGGCCGGCGAGTAGGTGACCAGAGCTCATCGCGGCGAGCCCGGCGAGCAGGCCGCTCACGGCATACGGCCACCTCGGTCCGCCGGGGCGCGTCCCGGTCCCTGGGTCGGCAGATCGGGGCGCGAGGGACATGGCGCTCAGATCGCGTGCAGGACGGAGAAGGACTGGCAGACGACCGGCATGGTCGAGGAGAAACCCCGCTCGTGGGCGGCGTAGGTGCGGAAGAACTCCTCGTGCACCTCGCGCCAGTGGGCCAGGCTGCGGTCGCCCTCACCCTCGGCGCGGGCGTGTTCGGCGGTGACCTCGTCGAAGGGCACGACCGACACCGCCGTCGTGGAGATCAGGGCGCGCGGGCGACCCGAGCCGTCGAGGACGATCTCCAGGCCGCCCACGGTCGGCAGCGGCTCGTCTTCGGCCTCGTAGTCCCACAGCGCTCCCGCGGTGGCGGTCTTGATGCCCTCGACGATGAGTTGGGCGAGCTCGTCCGCCACCTCCCGGGTGCCGCCGAACGCCGACGAGGGTGGGCACAACGAATCGAGCGGGGTCGGCCCCCAATACGCAGCCAACCCGTTGAGGCTCGCGTGCGTGCGGGCGTCGATCCAGAAGGCCTCGATGAGGTCTTCGCGGGGCTCGGCGATCTGGCTCATCTGCTCACGCTAGCCCGCCGGATCACCACGGTGGCCCCGACGACGACCAGGGCTGCCGCGGCCGCGGCGACGGCGACGATCATCGAGCGCGGTTCATCGGCCGAGCGGCCGACGGCGATCCAGCCCAGGCCCCAGGCCAGGGCCGCGGCGACGGCATACCGGCCGCCGAGACGACGGGCGAGCAGGATCCCGATGCCCGCGGCGACGGCGATGACGGCGACCGCGACGAGATCGGCCGCCGGAGAGGGGAGTTCGACCCCGGAGGCGACCAGGGCGGCGGTGACGTTGGCGCAGGTCGCGGCGGTGACCCAGCCCAGGTAGAGGCCCATCGTGCCGTCGACGACGACCCGTTCGGCGAGGCTGCGATCGGCCGACGAGCCGAGCCGTTGGACGAGCACTCCGAGGGTCCCGACGAGCGCGGCAATGACGACCACGCTGACCCAGATCCAGCCCTGTTGGGTGACGAGCAGCCAGGCGGCGTTGAGGATCATCGAGAGGGCGACCAGCCAGCCGGTGCTTCGGGCCCGCGGGTCGGCCTTCTGTGCCGGGAGCCACTGCCAGACCGTGTAGGCCGCGAGCCCCAGGTAGATCACCGACCAGATCGAGAACGCCGGAACAGCGGGCGCGAGCAGGGTGGCATCGGCGGCCAGGGCGCCTCCCGAGGACTCCTCGACCCGCGTGCCGATGACCCCGACACCGACGAGGGTGCCGACGATGCAGAGGATCTCGGCGAGCGTGACGGCGACCTGGCGGCGTCGATCGGAGAGGGTGTCCATGCCGTCACGGTAAGCAGGGGCCCGATCACTGTCAAACCTTTGTCGAATGTCGTAAGATCCCGTTCATGAAATGGATCGCCGCCTACGTCGTCGCCGCCATCGTCTTCGGCCTGCTCGACTTCCTCTGGCTGGGCACCGTCGGCCGCCCGCTCTACGAAGCCCGGATGGGCAGCTGGCTCGCACCCAAGCCGAACATGACCGCGGCCCTGCTCTTCTACGGGCTCTACCTCGTCGGGCTCACCTACTTCGTCCTGGTGCCCGCCCTCGACGCCGGGTCCCTCGGCAAGGTCGCCCTGTCCGGGTTCCTCTTCGGGCTCGTCGCCTATGCCACCTGGGACCTGACCAACCTCGCGGTCCTCAAGGACTTCCCGAGCTCGATCGTCCCGATCGACATGGCCTGGGGGTCGCTGGCCACGATGGCGACCTCGATCGTGACGTTCCTCATTGTTCGGGCCCTGCCCTTCGTCGAATAGGGCACGATGCCCGGATGATCCGGCCTCGCGTCAACCTCAAGGCGCTCGACCTGACCGTCTGGACCATCCCCGCGTTCATCGGCGCGATGGCCGCCGAGTACGTCCACCAGCGCCGCAATCCCTCGGCCCCGGGTGTCTCCCGAGCTGGTGACTACGAGCTCAAGGACACGATCGCCAGCCTGACCATGGGTGTCGGCAGCCTGCTCGCACCGATCGTGGCCAAGCGCCTGCTCGACCCGATCACCCCCGGCGTCGGACGCTGGGGCAAG
>WBZS01000284.1_pt1 | contig 80170 bp, 78 predicted proteins | sample 5204201 | NCBI WGS metagenome assembly WBZS01 (sample SAMN12344357, study PRJNA552823) | activated sludge metagenome | biome: Activated sludge suspended growth; feature: Nitrification reactor; material: Wastewater; isolation source: activated sludge from nitrification reactor of wastewater...
AGCTCAACACCGACCCCGAAGTGACGTTCAATGTCGGCCGAGTTTCTGGTGGCGGCGCGCTGAACATTGTTCCAGATTTAGCAGTTGGTCGCATCAATGCGCGGGTCCGAACTCTCGATCAGCAGAAAATTGTTGAGGCCCAACTCGGCGACCTTGTTCGCGACTTCAACTCGCGACTCGACGGTATCCGCATTGAAATGCACGGCGCATTTACTTCGCCTCCCAAAGAAATCAGCCCGCAAACGGAATCGTTGATGCAGCGCATTGAGGCTTGCGGCGCGGCTTTGGGTCAAACGATTTCGTGGCAAGGCTCGGGGGGAGCCAGCGACGGCAATAAGTTTTCCGCGGCGGGACTTCCTAATATTGACTCACTTGGACCAAGCGGCGGAGACATTCATAGCTCGCGCGAATTTTTGAATTGCTCGAGCCTCGTCCCCAAGGCCAAGTTGACAACGCTAATCCTGCTCAGCCTGGCCAGCGAATTGAAATAATCGACGCTTCGAATTACAGCCGAAACAGCCGCCGGGTTTCGAAACCATCCAGCGAATTTTGATCAACGAGATCGAAACTCCCGTCATTCCAAGCGTCAAATTTCTGAACGCCAGTCACGCCACTTACGATCGCCAGATCCAGAACTGCCGAATGGGGCAGAAATGATGAGAAAATTGTGGCCCCTCCCACCACCACCGCTTCGTCGGCCGAACTCAAATACTTCGTCACCAACGGTTCCAGGGCTGTCTCGGTTTTGGCCTTCCCAATTTTAAAACTGACGTCGTGCGTCAACACTCGGAGTTTGTGCAACCGTTCGACCAAAGGATTCAACGATCGTTTGCCGACGATCGCCGCATCGCCGTCATAAATCCGCTCCAACCAGTGAGCCAAGGTTGGCAACACGAGCACTTGTTCAATCGGAACCACGCGAAATTCAGAGTCGAGTACAGCTGCAAGACGAATCATTCTTGTTCCGGAATCTGGGTCAAACAATTAAAGGGAATCGGGTATTTGAGACTCTAACAAGTCAACTTGGACGCTGCCATCGGGTTGCGGTTGGAACTGGTATATCCTATCGGCGTACTGTTCAAACATGGCGACATCATGGTGGCTAATCATGATTACCTGAAAGCCGAGGGCGATACCGGCCTGTTTGACTATGTTGACCAAACGCGGAACCAACTGCGGCTGAAGCCAGCAATCCTGTTCATCGAGAACCAAAAATCGACGATGTATTTTCTTGTCGAGCGTCGTAATCGCCAGCATCCGCAAGCCGACACTCAAAATGTTGGCGACCGAGCCCCCTTGGCCTTTGTAGACGTCCTCGGATTGACCATCGCGTTCAATTGAAAATTCGACGCTGGTGGTGTTGCGTTCGAAGTCTGATTTGGCTCGCAAGACAATCGGTTGTTCGAGAACTTCTTGCAGAGCCTCCGTCATTTGCTGTTCCACAATTCTCAACAACTTATGAAACAGCTCTTGGGAAAGTGCCTCCAGAGCTGCCGAAACCGACTCGGCCAGGTCCAGAATCTCCTGGTGTTGGGCGCGCTCCAGTTCAATCGTCTTGGATTGCGACAACAACAATTCACGGCGGGCAGTCAATCGTACGACCCGACGGCGAAGGGCATCATGTTTTGCAATTTCCAATTTCATCAGGGCTTGTTCAATGACCGATCGGAGTTGGAAACCAGGGTATCAGCTTCCACTTGCAACAAGGAATGTTCAATTAAATCGAGGCTCGACTGGAAGGCTTGGACTTTTTCTGCGTTGGCACGTTCCAACTCCTGAAGCATTTCCGTCAGTCGACCAACATCATCAGTTCCAAATTGACTCTGGGCAGCGAGTTTCAACTCGGCCAGGCGCTTTTGCTCGGTGTCCAGCTGTGTCTGGATCTGAATGCGGCGTGTATGCAGTGCATCAAAGCGCTTTTTCAGGCATTCAATTGCGCTCTGGGCAGAGTCAGTTGTTCGTTTGGTTGACATTGTCCATGACTTCCTGGCGAAGGCCTTCGATGTAATTGTTGACTTCGGGGGTGAAATGTTGCTGGTTGAGTTTCAAGAATTGTACCAAGCCTGCTCCACTGTCGGTGCGTATCGACTCTAAGGCCGCTAAGCCTCGAATAAAGGTCGATTCGTTTTTTTCGAGTTGCGCAGCCTCGAAAATCAATTCGTGAAAGACTTTTTCCGCCGGTTCATGCGGGACCTCCACAGTTTCAAAAGTCACGCCCCCCATGTACAAGGCCAATAAAAGAAATTGTGGGCGTTGCGTGGTCGCCGCCTCATGTCGCGAACGACGACTGACGTTGCCTGGCACCAACCAACGTGTGCCACCACAGACCCGTTCCTCCTGCTGTCGATGCAAGTGCCCATTGATGACGGCGTCGATTCCCGGAATTGCTTTGGGGCGAACCCCGATTTTCGCGTGGGGGTTTTCGCTATCCACAAGATCATGATGAGTGACCCAGCAGACATAGGCGGCATTTGCCGCAACCGGTGATGTGAATGAAGACGGGAGGGGCTCGCGATAGGACGAACCGCCGATCAACACGGTTTTGGATTCCATTTGAATGGCAGCCAACTGCATGGCCGAAATCAAACGCAGACGACTGCCTCGCAAGAGAACCGAAAGCGAATCGTCGTCAGTCAACACCGGCTCAGAGCAATCGTGGTTGCCGTATATCCCGACCGAATCTTGCAGCGAAAGTAAATCCATCAACCGGACGATCAGTCGATTCGGATTGTCGCGCGGCCTTTCGAAAAAATCTCCAAGGAAAACCGGGAGCCAATTCTGCCTTCGGCAGTTTGCCAGAATCCAATCGAGCTTTCGTAAGATCGTTTCCGCGTAATTGTCTTTGCGAAACCCTGGCTGCCTTGCTTCCAAATGAGGGTCGCCGATAAAGGCCACACCTTTGTAGTTCGGCAACACCTCGGGAAACCTATCCGTGATTGAATAAAGGTCCATCCTATTCTTCCCCCAACTTGGAGGTCGGCGGCGGTGCGGCGATCAACGGTTCGGCGATCAACGGCCGTGCTCGCGGCAATTGGTGCTCTGCATCGTGTCGTGCATGTTGATGGCCAAGCTCGTCGAGGAAATCGGTTGGCAGTTCTTGCCCACAAGTTGGACAGATCGGGGCGTCGCGACGAATCTTTTCCCATTCCTCGTTCAGCATTCGGATGGCTTCCGCGATCTGCTCGCTCTCAGTTTTTAGCCGATGACATTCAGTCTGGCTGGCCACCATTTTTTGGCAAACCGCACGAAGTCCGTCCGTCTCCGACAACGCCGGCAAAGTTGCCAACCCAGCGAACAATTCCAAACGCATTGCCAACGCGCGAGTCGTCTTGTCGCCAATCCTCAATTCGTGACAGGTTTCCTGCAGTCGTTTGGTTTCGGCGAGCGGGGGCGGCTCTATGAGTTCCGATATCGCGTTCAACTGACGTTCGCGCATCTCCGCCATCTCCCTCTGACGCGGCAATTCAGCGACTAGCCGCTGGAGTCCGCCAACATCGGCCAACTCCGGCAGCTGCGGCAAATCGCGAAAACATTCGGCCTTGTTGCTCAGGCCGCGCAGGCATTCGTTCGATTTCGTCAGCATAACGGTCATTTCGCGAAGGCGAGTCGAGCGCAATTCTTGTGCAGCAACCTCTAGGGAAACCTGTTCGAGTTCCACAAGCAGTTGTTGCAAGCCAATCGCCGGCTCCAGCCTGTCCAGCTCCGCGCGAGCTTGCAACTCTTGTTGATCGAGGCGCGCAATCCAAAACTTGGCTTCGCCCACCTTCCGCAAATGTAATTTCTGCATGGCGACCAGATGCATGGCATCCGAAGAGCTGGCAAAAAATTGTGCGGTTTGCGAAGCTGATTTGTCGAGCAAGAATACCGGTGACTTTTGTTCGCCGAAATGGATATCAAATTCATTTTCGCCTTCGCCCTGCACAATGGGCAACTTCAACAACTCAGTGAGTGCCGGAGGCAGGCCCGCGCTGCGCAATCGGTCATAGCTCCTGCCGTCGATGGTGTATTGCGGACTATTTTTCCTAGACCATTCGATTGTGTGGAGTTGTTGCTCGTCGTCGACGAGTTCGACTTTGACCCGACATTCTTTTTCGCCGTGCCGCTTGACGTAAGTCGACACTTCGTTGTGGGCCAAAATCTTGAGCGCTGTCACGACCGCGCTCTTCCCGCAATTGTTCGGGCCCACGAGAACGGTCAAGCCTTCGGACAACTCGATCACCGAGTGCCGATGAGACATGAAATTTACGAGTTCAAGGCGACGAATCAAAGCTCAATCATTCTCCCTGCCGACGCACGTTTACTTTCCGGTCGATTCGACCCGTACCGTAACCTTATACTCGCCGTTCCATTGGTAGCCGTTTTGGTTGGCAAAGTTGTCTTGCATGGCGATCCCCAAAAACAACTCGCCCCCGGTTTTCGCAACAAACGTATTCTTTTCGCCCACGCCGACGAATTCGCCGCTCTTGCCAATGCGGGCAACAAGTTTGCCACAGTTGAACCCGTTCCAACTGCCATGCGTGCCGATCCCGTCTGGGCCGGAAGTGACGTCGCCCCAAGAGGCCCAATTAGTTCTGCCTTCGGCCCGAATCGTGACCTTGTCACCAGGATTTACACGGATTTTTGTGGTGGCAGGAGTGCGCTGAAAAAAGGCAGTCGCGCTGACATCTAACTTTTTCTCGATCGCATCAGCCGAAATTGACCACGAGCGATCGGCAGACTTGATGTCTGCCAGTTGAACTCGCAGAATTCCATATTGGGTTGTCAGTTCGAATTCCTTTTCTTCGATCCGACCCACGATGGTAAACGTCGGCGTGGTAATCGAGTCCTCACCGATCAGCGGACCTGCATCGGACGGATTGACTTCGGAAGCATCCGCGCTCAGTTCCACGATCGCTTCGAGAACGGCCTGCAAATTTTTCTTGCGTTCTGCACTGCCGCCGTCGTTGACCGATTTGACGACCTCAAGAATTTGGGTTCCCATGCCGATCAGCTCAAGCTTGGCCTTTTCACGTACCTTGAATTCCTTGTCGCCCAGTTTCTCGACGTTTTCTTGAATTTGCTTTTGAATGTCGGGCAGGCTCTCCATCCCCGGCCGCAAAGTTACAATATTTTCGACAGGGACTTCCAAACGTCCAAATTTAGTTTGCACATGGATCGCGCTGTAACCGACGTTTCCGCGGACGACAGAACCATCCCAGAGAATAAAACGAATTTCACGCGGTCCGATCGATGGTTTTTCGGACGGCTCGACTTCAACCAAAGCTTCCTCTTCTTTGGGAGGCTCATCTTTTTTCGGCTCTTTTTTTGACTCATCATTTTTGTCTTTGTGCTGTGCTTCTTCTTGGACAGCATCATCCTTCCCATTTTCGTCTTGGGCCACGACTTGCAACGCCAGGTTGGGCACGGTAGCAAAAACAATCCAGACGCCAACGAAACATAAGGTCCACCGGGTGTAATTTCGCAGGAACAACATTTGAGCCTCAGGATTCAACGGTTTTAGGAAGGGAATCTGCCGGCACGCCACCGCGCCGTTTTCATCTACTGGTCAATTGTAACGATTCAAGACATCATAAGCATATTGTCAGTCGACCAATTGGCTGAATTCGCGGCAATTGCTGGGTGAATGTCACCTCAATGGTAACGATTTTAACGCTCTGGTCGCGATTGAGACGTGCACAAAAAAGGGAATTTTATGATTGACCTTCCAGCGATTCAAAAATCGATCAAAGAATTTAATTTTGATGGATGGCTGCTTTACGATTTTCGAGCCAGCAACGTTTTGGCGCTGCGCGTGCTGGGAATCGCGCCCAGCAACGCCGGTTCACGCCGGTTCTTTTACTTCATCCCCGCCAGCGGAACTCCTCAAAAATTGGTACATCGCATCGAACAGGCCGCCCTGGATCATCTCCCCGGCGACAAAACCGTCTATTTGACGTGGCAAGCACTGGAAGCTGGCGTCCAGAAAATTCTAGGATCGGCGCGAAACGTCGCAATGGAATATTCGCCACGAAACGGTAACCCCTACATTTCGCGAGTCGACGCGGGCACGATCGAACTTGTTCGCAGCCTGGGAGTCGACGTACGGTCCTCTGGTAACTTGATTTCTTATTTTGAATCTCGCTGGACGGATGCCCAATGGGAAATGCATTTGGAAGCCGATCGTCTCAACCAGGCGGCTTTTGACATGGCTTGGAAATTGATCGCCGACAACGTGCGAGCTGGGAAGACCCTGCGGGAGACGGACGTGCAAGACCGCGTCATGCAATACTACGCGGACAATAAGATGACAACCTATCATGCTCCAATCGTCGGCGTTGGTCCGCATGCGGGTGATCCGCATTACGCTCCGCAACGAGGCTCTGACAGCGAAATAAAAGCCGGCGATTTTGTATTGCTGGACATGTGGGCTAAAATGGACCGTCCGAAAGCGGTCTACAGCGATTTGACCCGTGTCGGATTCGTGGGTGATTCCGTTCCTGAAAAATTCGAAAAGATTTTCCGCATTGTCGCCGCCGCACGAGATGCCTCAATCGCTTGTGTCAAAGAGGCCTTTGCAGCCAATCGCCCCATCGCTGGAGGCACTGTCGATGATGCCTCGCGGAAGGTCATCGTGGACTCCGGTTACGGCGATTACTTCGTCCATCGCACTGGCCACAACATCGGTGAAGAAACGCACGGTAATGGAACCCACATCGATAATCTCGAAACTCGAGAGGATCGCTTGCTGCTGCCCTCGACCTGTTTCTCAATTGAACCAGGAATTTACTTGCCCGAGTTCGGCGTGCGCAGCGAGGTCAATGTCTTCATCGATTCCAACCGAACAGTTCACGTTACCGGCGGTCTGCAACAGGCTGTAACTCCTGTACTTAAAGAGTTCTGATTTCGCGGACATGGAAAAACGCTTGGAGCTTCACGAGCATTGGGACGAGCCATGAAAACCCTGATCAAAAATGCAACCGTCGTACTGCCCGCGGATTCGCTGGTTACGTCAGTGCTGATTGACGGCACACGGATCGCCGCGATAGATCCGGCATCGCAAACGTCTGCCGATATCGTGATCGACGCGCGCGGATTGCACTTGATCCCTGGTGTCGTCGACGATCAAGTCCACTTTCGCGAGCCGGGTCTCACCCACAAGGAAGACTTGGCCCACGCCACGCGAGCGTGTGCCAAGGGCGGCGTTACGAGCTTTCTGGAAATGCCCAACACTTCGCCCACCACCACCACGGTCGAACGGCTTCATGAAAAGCTGCAAATGGCCAGCACTCGCTCGATCGTCAACTACGGCTTCTACATCGGTGCCACACCCGACAATGTGGAAGAACTGAAACGGGCGCAACGAACACCCGGCATCAAGATTTTTATCGGCTCCAGTACGGGAGATTTGCTTGTGGATCAACAAGCCGCCCTGGAGCGAATTTTTGGCGAAACGACGCTACCGATTTGTGCACATTGCGAAGACGAATCGACCGTGCGGGGCAACCAAGCACGTTTCGCTGGGGCCACCGATGTCGCGGTCCATTCCCAAGTCCGCGATCATCACGCCGCCGTTGTCGCAACCAAACGAGCCATCGGCCTCGCTACTCGGCACCAACATCAGTTTCACGTCCTGCACGTCTCGACGGCGGATGAAATTCCCTTGATTGCTGCCGCCCCCGATTTTGTTACCGCTGAAGTCTGCCCTCACCATTTGTTTTTTGCTCTCGAAGATTACGCTCGGCTAGGCAGTCAAATCAAGATGAACCCCAGCATCAAAACGGGGAAGGACAATGCGGCACTGTGGCAGGCTCTCCGCGATGGCACGATCACGGTCATCGCGACTGATCACGCACCGCACACTTGGGAGGAAAAACAGGCTCCTTATCCTCAATGCCCCTCGGGCCTCCCGGCCGTGGAAAATTCTTTAGCCCTCTTGCTGAATCAGGTTACCCTGGGGAACTGCTCACTACGTGAGGTCGTCTCCTGGATGTGCGCGGCCCCGGCCGATGTTTGGCATTTGCAACGGAAGGGACGAATTGCCGAAGGCTTTGACGCCGATCTAGTTTTGGTCGACCTTCAAATGCAACAGACGATTCGCAACGAAGAACAAGAAACCAAGTCGAAATGGAGTCCCTGGCATGGCGTCACGCTGACCGGTTGGCCGGTGAGGACTTGGGTGATGGGTCACGAGGTCTTTCGGTCGAGCGCGGGAAAAAACCATTTCGACACTTCGCGATTCGGCCACGAAATCGAATTCGATCCGCATCGCAAATGCCGCTGGCCCTAGTCGACTTCTCAAAAGGTTGCTTGACTCTCGGCGTCGATCCCGCGTACCTCGGCGCTACGGGCAACGCAAACCAATGTCCTAATTTCCAACCGGAATTTTTTTCGATCCGGCTTGGTATAAACGTTGGTCATAAATCGAATAGTCGAATGCGGGAATTTCCAGCTTCATGATTGCCGCCTGAATGCGCAACACGCGCTCAAAGTAAACGAATGGGTAGTCCGTCCCCGGCCGCTTGTTCATCACCCACTTGTAGCTCGTTTCGATCAAGCGTTCAGGTAACACGCCATTCCGAACCAGGGCCATCACCTCGCTAACAAATTTTTTCTCCTCGTCACGGCGAGTCTTGAGGATGGCATTCAGCCGAGCCTCATAGTCGGTGAAGCGAAGGTCTTTGTCGGCATCGTCAATGTTGGACTTGGCCGTCGAGACCCGAGAAAGGGGCGAGCCCGACGAAGTCTGGGCCTGTAACGGCGAATGAATCCCGCAGGCAACCAAAATCAAGATTGGCAAAATTCGAGCACACATATTTTCCACCTTACAAAGTCAGTGTTTTTTTGGGCGCGGGATCGTAGCAGTTCCCGGGCTGCAAAACAACGCAAGAAATCGCCGGTTTTTTCAAAAATTTGCGGCGTTTCGATGCGTGGACTTATGATATCCACCCGAATGTTTCATCCATTCGAATGCCTTCCAATCCAGACGGGTCCTCTGTCTTCAGGGAATTGGTCCCCGTGGTATTTGTTTTCGCGAAGGCTTCCGCGAATTTGATTGAACCAGTGCCGAAGAAAAAAGCCAACTCATTCGGAACCAATTGCCAATCAGGGGACTTGAGTAGCGGTTCGACCTTCGACTCCTACGAATTGTCGGCACCGCACCCTTAAATGAAATCGCTTGCAACCCAAACGCGACCGTTGCTCGCGAAAATCGTTCCAAAATCCGTAACACCATTCCAGATAATTACGGTCGAGGTTCCTAATCCCGATTTCACAGACAGTCCAGTTGCAAGTTTTACTTTATCAAGACCATTTCCGAAGTCGGTGACATTGTCATTGCCAAACGCTTGGGCAACCCCTGTAAAGGGCTGACCAAAAAAGAATAGATCGTCACCAATCCCTCCGGTCAATACGTCATCTCCACCTGGATTGAATCCTTGATCGCCGTTCAAGTTGTCGTTACCGGCTCCGCCATCCAAAACATCGTTTCCGTCGCGACCCGCTAAGGTGTTGCCATTGGCGCTGTAATCCAATATTCTTTGGCGAAATCCTGCACCGCCAAGCGTAACACCATTGCAAGCATATGCCGCGACCAATGTGTCGCTATTACTTCCAAGACTAAACCCCCCCAAGCCGTTAAACGTGAAGAGGGCACCTGGTGTTGCTGTGTCGGTAGTCCCAAACTGATAGGACGACGTCGCATTCAAAACTGCGGCGGTGAAATTGAATCCGAAAGAACCTGTCGGGACATCCCGCAAAATTTTTGCTGTCGCGTCAATTGTCAAATCAGCCGCCGACAGTACTCCGCCCGTGACAAATGAAACTTTGTCTCCTTGTGTTGCCGTCATGTCGGCCACAACATCAAATCCATCGCCGTTACCATGATGAACAAACGTATCGAGCCCCGCGCCGCCGACGAATCGGTTGGCTAAAGTATTACCGATGAACGTGTCATTCAAGGCCCCCCCCGTAGCGTTTTCGAAGGTGTTATTAGCCGACAAAATAATTGTCAAATTCGCAGTCACGGATTGAGCGGTCGTCTTGCCGAGATCAACGGTTACGCCAACCGTCGTTGTGGTCGAGAAATTCAAACGGTCCATTCCTTCAGCGGAATTTTCAAACAAACTGTCAATTCCTTCGGCGAGATCAGGGTCGAAGATATAGGTGTCGTTTCCCTGCTCGCCTTTTAGCTGGTCGTTTCCGGCACCACCGGTGAGGGTGTCGTTTTCAGTGCCGCCCGCGAGGACGTCATCCCCAGCGTCACCTTTGAGCGTGTCGATTCCTGCTTCCCCCGTGATGGAATCATCGCCTTCGTTGCCCGACACGATGTCATTGCCCAGCCCGCCTGAAATGATGTCGCTCCCGGTCCCGCCGCGAAGGTCATCAATTCCATCGCCGCCGTTGAGGACGTCATCTCCCTCTTGGCCAAAAATCAAGTCGTTATCGATTCCTCCGGAAATGAGATCACTGCCAGTACCTCCGCGCAAGTCATCATTTCCATCGTCGCCCTCGATTTCATCATCTCCCTCTTGGCCAAAAACCAAATCCTGGTTGGGGCCACCTGAAATGAAATCATTGCCAGTTCCCCCACGCAAATCGTCATTCCCACCTTCGCCAAAAATCTGATCGTCGCCCGCTCCTCCAAAAATCGCGTCCAGACCGATCCCGCCAGTGATGATGTCGTTCCCTGAGCCGCCCCGCAACGTATCGTCTCCATTCCCACCGAAGATGGTAACTCGGGGCAATGTCCCGCCGGTTTCTACCATCGTGATGACATCATTGCCACTTCCTCCGTCGACGGAGATACTGGCAACATTATTTATTGTCGGCACTCCGCCTTGGAAATTAATGGCTGTATTGGACGTCACAACCAAGTTTCCATTGACGTCCCGGGTCAAATCAATGACGTTTGAGGCGTTGTCACCGACCACCGTGAGGGCACCGTTAAGAAACGTTACGTTGACCGTAAGTGCCAGGCGGCTTTCCAGCCGATCCAGTTTCAGTTCATTTCCATTCGGTCTTCGTCGAGACACCGGTTTTTCCGATGAAAAAAGTAGAGTTAAGAATTGCTTCCAGGGACTAAATGACATCAATAGATCCTTTCAAATAGTGCCGAATTGGGAACGGAAATTTCGTACCCGCGACGTGAAAAGGGCGAGTGAACCTGAACCGCCAGCATAGGTCAGACGTACAGGAACGTCAACAAAAACAGGTCTCGGCAGGAGCCCTGGAATTTCTGCCAAGCACTTCGGTTCACAGAAGTTCTCGTAAAAGGGATAGCAATTCATTGGGAAAGATACAAACGACCGGATTTCGCGGACTTTTGTCGGTTTTTTATCGAAATCAGTCACGACCATTCTGTGCCAGAGCATTTACTTTCCGGGGTTCAAGTCTATGATAAGGCCGAGCTTCTTCTGCAGTACGCTGCAGGGGTGGCGACCTTCAGGGGGGGCGAATTGGATTCGACCGGATGATGGAAATGCAGGTGGCGTGTCGTGGTTGGTCAGCATGGCCACGTAAAAAGCTGATCAAAACTTTATTTGCCAACAACAACTTGGCTTTGGTTGCCTAAATAAACGGGTAACCCGGACTGCGGGTCTTAGCCGATTAGATCCAAAAGTCCGTCGCTAAATTCGGACCGCCGCGGCCCATGCCGAAAACGGCTGCGGTTAAAAAAGTTTTCGACTAGTTCGGTGGGGAGTCTTGTCAATTGACGCCCTACAGAATGAAATCAATTCATTGACTACACACGTAGAGGCTTTCATGGAAACGTCTCGGGACCCGGGTTCGATCCCCGGCGCCTCCATATTGATCCGGAATTAAATCCGGCTCAACAAAAATCAGGCCCGGCAGTGCGAACTGTCGGGCTTGTTTTTTGCGCCACGTATCGCGGGATTTTCGCGCGGTTGGAATTTTCGCTTAACAAAATCGCGTGACTCACCCCCTCGCCGATCGGGCCAGAAATAGGCTCGAAGTGCTCAAAAGGCTCGGAACGACGTGACTCACCCCAAACGAGTCACGCCGTGTTTCACCCCAGAAATCAAGGCGTTTCCGAATTCCACTCCGCGCGACTATTTTTGGCCAGTTGCCAGTAAGCATTGCAACCAAAACCCGCGACACGCGTTCGGACAAGCGGCAACTTGGGTCACCAATCTACTCCTTCTATCTGAACTGACAGAAAGGGAAAAACACAACTCTGGCCGCTGACCGACCAGAGTTGATTGGGTTCGTACTCGATTTGCTCAAGTCAGGCGAGCAAGTCGCCGATCGCCTTGGTCTTGGCAATCTCGAACATCTTCGCGACATATTCATCTGGATTCGACAAGTCTGACTCGCGAAACTCATGTCTGGTCACAAGGAAATTCCTGGAATCGACTCCGTTGCTGACCCTAACGACAACTGGCATTGCAGAAAATCGATGCAAGTAATTCCTGCCAACCAACTCAGCCTCTGTAGGATCAAACATTCCGATCAATCCCCAATCGATTGGTAGGCAACTGAGTTCATCCAGCCCTTCCGTTCGTTGAATGGCAGTCAGAATTGCGCGGAAATAGTGCGAAAACGGAAATTCGGAATTTCCAGATGCTTGGTCATGCCTGAACTCTTGAAACACAATTGAATTCAACCAATTCGAAAAACGATCGGAGGAAATCTGATTCCGAAGCCAGGAGGGTCGATAGTCTTTGGGCATACTATATTCCTAAAAAGCATGTTGTTGATGTTGAAAATGCCAACCAGCCACATATAGCCGGTCGGCTAAAAAAGTCCCTAAACGACGAGCAGGATCAACCTACGAAGTCGCTTGCAAAGTTCACGCGGGCAGGACTTTCCCCGACCACACTTGTAAACGTTTGGAAACAGAATTGGGTGGCGATAGTACTCTTCGCCATCCATACGTCCCTTGTGGCAACTACCGCCCAGTCGGCACCAGATCTCGCGAGCGAATCGCAAGTCGATTCCGTAGATATTTGGCAACAAGGAACGTAGCTTGTCCAGAAATCGCTTGGGCAGTGATGCGCGCAGGCGCGAAAAATAGTCGTTAAACATTCTAAACCTTTCAAAAAATTATCGTCGCTCTGCGCAAACCGGTTGCTATGGCAACATCGGGCGCTTTGCGATTTGGAAAATGAAACACGCTGGTTTTTTCAATACTTGCTTAGTCCTCGCACCTCCATGTTGTTTGAATCGAATTGGGTGAACACGATCGGTGATCGAATCGGTTGTTGAAAAAGAAATTCAATATAGTCATCCAGTTGAATGAACTTGATGGAGCAACCAGCTGTAGCAAGTCCAACCCTGCGCCAACGATCATCCAGCAACGTTGAGAAAAAGGCCAATCCAACCTGGGTATTTGGGCGTTCAGCCAGCTCATTCAGCGAATCGAAAAGTTCGAAGCAATTTGAAACAACTAGCAATCGAAGATTGTCACGATGGGATAGTCTTCCGATAAGGTTGGAAAGTCGCGGTGCCAATGATTGAATACGTTGTGGTATTGCATTCGTCTCAATCGGTTCGGGATTGGTAGTCACGGTAGCGATACGATAATCGACCGGGTCTACTTTGAAACCGGCATGAGAAACCGCCGTCTGAAATCTCTGTTGTGTAGAAGACGTCGGGTCGCAGCTGAAGGATGCCACATGTATCTGGGAACGTCCCAAACCTGCTGTTTCGCGTTGATCGTCAATTACTTGTCGTAGGTGATTGTAATTGAGCCCCTTACTACCGAAGGATTGACTCAATCGTGGAATGCCAGAAAATATCGATTGCCCGTCGGTCAAAGAGACAAAAGACTGATCGACGAAATCTTCACTGCGCAACACGCTCCTAAGGCTCATGAGAGCCTCCTTTCTAAAAATTATAAACAACCAAAAATGGGCTCCGATATGGAGACCAAAACTCGCTATAAGTTGAGATGGATAGCCCCATCCCAACAACGTATTCAATATTTATTCAGGCCCGTTGTTGACGGGCGATTGAGCGGAGAAGGCGTAGCCGAACCGAAACGCGGTTCGATGCCAAATAGTTCCTCGGTGTATTCATCCAGTGGGAAAAAATCGATTGGACCGTTCTGGGATTTGATCCCAGAGTATTGCCACCGGAAATCCAAAAGCCCTTCGAAGTATGCAATCGCTACCTTCGATTGCGGATTGGCAGCCCTAACCTGCGAAAGCGGCCAAAGTAATTCATAGCTGTGTGAGACCACCAAAATATGAGTGGATGCGTGCCGGGAGAGCCTTCCAAGAGCGTATGAAATCCGGGATGCAAAACTTGATATCGGACGTTCTTGCGATTCTTTGGGCTGCATTCCCGGTGGAAGCGAAACGTAGAGGTCGCGGTAGTCGACGGGGTCAACTTCAAATGGAGTCCGTTCAATTGCCGTCAGAAAACGCTGCTGTCCTGCGGACTTTGGATCGTACGAAATCGGCAGAGAAGAGTTTTGTGATGGTCGATAGCCATTCTGAAGGCGAAGGCGCTCGATGATTTGGTGTAACTTGGAATAGTCGAGCGATGTCCGCTCAAGTCCATAGTTTTGGGCGAATCTCTCGCCTGCATCGTAAAGAGAAAGTCCGTCGACAATATTCACGTCGGTCAACGGTTTGGACGAAGCCATCTAAGCCTCCAAGGCCGGTTAAGGCTGCTAAAAACTGTGATTCTATAGGTAGTTCTCTATGGAGAACCTGTACAAGGGACAATCCTAGCCGCCGGCTCCGTAAAGGCAAGTCCCGGTCATGGTGCCACAGACCTCGTGGCAAACCCACGCATTTCCGCAGTCCTGCAACATTGTACGGCGATTCATGTTGATAGGTTTTCGGTCTTTGAAAAGTAAATTGAAAAATCGGAAATTACATGCGTTTTTGCCCAGTCTTACCGCCCGATTGCCTTTTTTCTCATTTCCCAACTGTCCACCGTCAATTTGAAAGTTTTCGCGCGGCGAACTGGTTCTGGGGCATGACATTCTATTTAAGAAGCAGGCTCGATAGATTCGCGCATCCGAATGCGCAAAAAGGCATCATTTTTTTGGGATTCGGTATGGATGAAATTAAAGAATTAGTGCAATCTTGCGGGGGTGTGATCGTAAACATCAAATCCCTTTGACTTGGCGATTGCAACCGTTGTGGTCGAATCCAGTCCGCCGCTGAGAAGCACTACCGCTTTTCGTTTCGCATTCATCCTTGGGCCTCCATGGCGGCTGTTGGCAATAAAAAATTCAAACTTCCGGTATTCCGTTGGTCAGGGGTTCGAGCTTGTTCGCAAAATCTCGGATCGTTTGGAGTTCCCGCGTCGTGAACAGGATCTGACGATCACGAAAACGATGTCCCGCGGGGATCTTGCTCTGTTGTCGCCATCGCCACAGCGTCTGGCGAACAACGCCAAAGTCCTCCGCCACCTCTGTTGCGGTGAAGAACTTTCGGCCATTCAAGTTCAATGACATCTGAAGATCACCTCGATGTTGCAGGATGTTGCATCCCTTGCTTACTGTCGCATTCTAACGTGTGGGATAAACTGATCAATCCAGTGTCGAACACAACAACCTATCCCGATTTTGGGTAGTCAACCAAGTCGATTGAATGTTATTCCATGGACGATCAATTTTGGGCGGCTAGGTGAACACCACATTGGAATTGGTGTCATACAATTAATGGATCTAACCAATCAACCATTGAAAATGACTAGCACAAAACAGTTATTCGAAGCCGTAGTTCCCGAGACTCGACTCCACCAAAGCTTCGTCAGCTTGCGAGACGCACCCGGGTCTGTGTGTTGCCGTATGATGCTCGAAGATGTCTTTGCCGACTTCGTCGACTACGACGGAAATTTCCTTGAACAATTTCAGACGAGTGGTTTTGATTCGCGATTCTTCGAGCTTTATCTCTTTGCGTACTTTTCTCGCTCGGGATTCAGCGTAAATCAAGAATTTGAATCCCCCGACTTCCTGTTGACCAAGGATGGATTATCGGTTGCCGTGGAGGCAACGACCGTGAACCATCCTGATGCAGGTGTTTTAAAGGAGAAGGGTCGGACGATTGCAGAATTGGACCAAGAAGAACTCATGCATTACTTGATGCAAGAGCTTCCTATGCGGTTCGGCAGCCCATTATTCTCAAAACTTAAAAGACGTTATTGGGAAAAACGACCATGCAATGGACTGCCACTTGTCTTTGCAATTGAAGCATTTCATGATGCGGATGCCCACATGGTTTCAGATGGCGCGCTGATGACATATCTGTACGGAAGTAAGAGCAGTGCTTCTTGGGACGAGCGGTTTAGGCTTCAAGTAACTAATTCCAGAATTGATAGCCATTCATTGGGATCGAAGACTATCCCATCGGGGTTTTTTTCGCAGCCCGACAGCGAATACGTTAGTGCTGTGCTTTTTACAAATAGTGGCACCTCTGGTAAATTCTCTCGAATGGGGCTTCAGCATGGCTTCGGCGCGGATTCGGTGATGATCGCTCGACAGGGGCAATGTTACACGCCGCTTGAAGATGCAAGAGACCCTTCAGTATTTTATTACAATCTCGAATGCCCGCCGCTTGTTGAGTCATGGGGGCAAGGATTGGTGGTCATGCACAATCCGAACTGCCTCAGACCAATTCCGCGAAGCTATTTCCCAAATGCGGTACAAGCGTTCATCAAGAATGGATCAATCGTTGTTGACTTCGACGAGACGAATCCATGGCATCCGTATGTGTCCAAGACAATTATTGTTCCTGTCGGGTCAGAGGTAAAAGAAATGGTCAAGACATTTCCCCCAGGCCATGCAGTAGCAGTCATGGCGATTGACAAAGCCCATTTTGACCATTTCGTACCCGGCAAGTGCCTTGTTGACGACGCTGAGGAGCAAGGATGGTACTCCGATGATACTTCGTCTTTTTTTGGAACTGTAATTCACTTTGCACGCGAATCTTCTTGGTCGGGATACATTTTTGCCCGCAACAAACAATTTCAATTCAAACCGATTCAGCAAAAAGACGATTTCAAGTCGAGAGAGGAGGCGAGGTATTTTGTGCAAATGCAAATCAGCGGCTTGCTGGTTCATTCACCACAAAGAATCTTTGATCCATCAATCTCTGGCTCCACCTCAGCTGTGAATTAGGGGTTAAACACGATGCCAATACCGGAAGGCAGACTTGACGAACTCAAAAACGTGCTCTTTTCCATGATTCCTGCTGACGATTCGGCAATTGGAAATACGAGCCTGCGGCAGTCATTTGTCGGCGCTGTTCGTGGTCAAACGAATAATGAACTTCGAAACTAGTCGACCTCAACATCCACATCGATATTGGCTACTATCTCAGCCTGCAACTCCTCGACCGCTACTCGTAAGCCGTCGTAGATAGCGATTTCACGACCGACAACTTCAAAACTCACTGCCAACGCGTACCGTGCTTCAGAATCCGGATCTCTGCTCCAGCCTTCATGTCCCATGACCGCGACGCAGAAATTCTCGGGTAACTCGTTCGACTTGACGATTGCCCAGTCCTTTTGAACGGTGCCTGAACTTCGTTTCGCTCCTTCAATGCCGCGGTCTGTCCGTGCGCCAAGAGTCCAATGAAGTGTTTTTCCTTGGGTGGCATTGTCATCCGCATCTTGACCTTTCAATGCCCGACGACGAAACGAATCAATTGATTCGCCAAGCTTGCTGCTCTTCCAATCTACCCACGTCGATAAATAGCGGCGCAGGTTTCGCCTAGTGCGTCTTGGTTGAGCGACAAACGACAAGGTCACTTCGATGAGGACTTCGTACTCGTACCCGGGACGTCGAAGCTCCTCTGGGATGGGTACTTGATAAACGTCACAGTCACCGGCACGAATTCCCGTCTCACCAGACGAAATTAGTGTTGTGCGATAATCTGTATTTGTCGTGGCACGCTCAAGGTCAGGAACTCCGTAGCCCAATGTTCGAATCGCAAGATTCGTGTCAACGCCATTCCGTGTCCACTCAGGCCATCGCGCCGACTGCACGATCAGAGCTCGGTAAAGCAAACAGGGTTCATCTGGGAGAACTCGTTGCAGATGAGCGGCAATGTGAGTCACTTTCGGTGCGGCAAACGAAGTCCCGATTTCATCACGATCAGCCGCAGGTCCCGGTCCATGGAAGGTTGATCGAACCAATTCCGGGTAACAATCGCGCCCTTCGGCTGGCGTTGAAAGAATTAACGGAGTGCCGGGCGACCTCAACAAATCCCCGCCGAATTCAACAACTTCGGGCTTGATTACATTCCAGATTCCGAGCCCCGATCTGCTAAAACTTGACGGTTGTGCTTCCTGACTAGCGAAACTCCTCCAGCCCGCTGACTCATATAGTTTGTATGCGACGGAGCCCACGGAGATCGCTTGAAGACTTTGCGCCGGATTCGCGACGCGAGCCGAGGGCTCAAGCAAGAACTCGGGATATGTTCGGCCTGCGTTGATATGATCCCGAACGCCTGCATTCGGAGCCGGTGCAGTTCCTCGAAGGTTACCAGCGCTTTGAACGATCAGAACGTCAAATGTCTGGCATAGCGAATCGATTTCGGCAGCCCAAGCCGACATGTGTCGCAAACGGCAATGGCTGTCGGCATTGACAGAGTGATTGAATATTCGCGTTTTCTTTGGCCCGCGGTGAAAATGCGTCACAACAGCATGTAACAATGCTGCCGGGAACAGTACTTTCGGCAATTCACCGGCCGCGTCTAGGATTCGGGCATTCTGAATCCAACAAGGTAGCTGATAAGGACCATCTCGGTGGATCAACTCACCGTACAAGACCGCACCAGCCACACGAGTTCCGTGCCCTCCCGGAGCTACATAGTCCGCCACATCCGTCGCGGTTGCAGGCGTTGGGAGGAAACAACGTGACGTCGGCTTGTCGATTCCCGGTTCGAGAAGCAAATGCTCTTCCTGAATTCCGCTGTCGATGATGCAAACAGCAGGAGCATCATCCTCCGGCGGTTGCGGAGTTGGATACTTTTCCGCGTCAACACCGGCTTCTGAATCGAGATCGCGAAGTGTGATGTCGTCAGGTTCGACAACTTCAAAAACGAATGGGAAGTTCAGGACGAAGTCCTTCAAGCCCTTTCCGCTGACTTCGACACGCATAGTGAAGCTGTCAGGCAAGGTGACCGCATCAATTGGATTTGCGTGATAAATCTGACCAATCGAGCCATTGTATCCGTCGACGATTATGCGACGAACTTCGTCAATTCGTTGCTGTTGGATGTCGTACCACGCATCGTAGGCTTCAGTGCGTTCATTGGCCCAATCGCTTTCCTTGCGTGCCCATGTGGCGTCCGTGTCGCGTTTTCCTTTCTGCGGCACTGGTGGGATCTCTCGCGACCCCAAACATGTCACGCCGATATCCACGACATAGTTGGCGTTGTGGTCAATGTTCGGCCACAGCCCAAAGAGACGTTCCGACAGAATTAACCGCAGGCGTTGATTTTGATCCGGATCGTCATCCAGTCGATGCACACTGGCGATTGTCGCCGTTCCATGAGCCGAATTTGCAAATCCCGTTACCGCATTCAGAAAATCAGGCAGGTCGATGTCGGCACTCGCTACGATGACGAACCCGCCTTCTTCCTCTGACACGATTTCGAAGTTGAAATGATGACGGAGCAAATCGATGTCGAGGCCCGGGTCCACTTCCAGAAGTAATGGAACTCCGGGTGGAAGGTCTGGGAGTGATTCAGTGGTTCGCTGGGCAATCGCAGCTCGGCGTTGACTGACGACGGTTGCTGCACTTGATTGCAAGTTTGCACTGTGGGTGCCGCGTTTCGTCCGGTTGTCGCGAGTCTGATTAGCTACAGAGCCGCCACCGGTAAGTTTGGCTGCCCCTCTCTCACGAAGTATCAACGGGAGATGTTGAAAGTTATGTCCGTTCGGCATCGATTTCTACTTCGTCAGGCTGCTCCGTCGGGGCATTTCAGTTCTACGATCGCGGCTTCAAAATGCTCATGCTCCACGACGCGTTTGCCGCACAGTACGGCAGTCTTGGCGGCTGCTTGCGCGACGCGAACAACGTAGGCAGCCGACACGCCCTCAAGCTTGTCGACAATGTCGTCCCATTTGATGGACACCGCCCGTTCAACGCTCGACAGGGTCAGCGACAGCAATTTCCGAACCTCTTCCTTTCCTGGAAGTGGAACTTGGAAGACGTCGTCAAAGCGGCGGAAGAGAGCTTCGTCGAGCGAGTTTTCAATGTTCGTTGTTGCCACGAGCAATCCCGGAGCGTCATATTCTTCCATCAACTGTAGAAGTGTATTGACAATTCGAGCTACTTCGCCAATATCTTTTGAGGCGACGCGAGAGCGAGCGATGAAATCACACTCATCGAGAAGAAGCACGCAAGGTTGTTCACGAGCCGCATCGAACACAGCACGTAAGTTGGATGCTGACTCGCCGAAATACGACGACACCAACGCATCGAACCTGACCTTCATCAACGGCAGGCCGGTATTCCACGCGATGCGTTTTGCTCCCAGTGTCTTGCCGCATCCGGGAGGTCCGTACAACAGCACTTTCTTTCGCGGGTTTAGTCCGTAGGCAGACAACCTTTCGCGTGCAGCGAATTCTTTTTCGATTCGTTCGAACCGCTCGTCGATATCCCTTCTCAGCACGATGTGGTGTTCGAGTGCGTCGTGCGGAATGTACGTGACGAGCATTTCGCGATGCCGTCGACTTATCGGCAACTCGCGAATGTTTCGGTCAGAGTCGATGCTGCCTCGACTCGGCCGTTTCTTTTTTTGCGTGTCGTCGAGGATCGATTCCAGTTCATTCGCAAGTCGCGAATGGCCGCTCTTGCGCTCGATCTCAACAATCGCATCAGCAAGGCGATCGAGATCGTCCTGTGACCCGATCGCGATGGCTCGAACGAGCCTCTTAAGCATGTCAGCTTTCATTTTTCATACCGTCAAATTTTGACCCATTAGGGAAGGGGCCAGAATCCAAAAAATTTGGTTCAACATTCCGAGATTTCCTTTAACATCGACTCACTAGGTATTCTACATCTGTAGGTATTCTACAGGCGTTATATCCTCCAAGCCGTCGCTTTTTTCGCAATCGATTCGAACGCAGACTTTTGTTAAAATATCCCTTTCGGGTACTCTGCACCAGTCGTAATGACCAAATTGACATTCTCCATTTTTTGCTGTCTGATTGTTTCGGTCCGACACAGCGAAGTTTTCAAATTACGGAGTCATCACAAGACATTGGAGCAGTTTTTTTTCATTATCAAAAGATCTGCTCGATTCGGCCCCATTCTAGCGATTCTCGCTCCAAACTACTGGAACGCCTTTTCGAAGTTGGCGAAGGCTGATTCCATTGGGTTCATTGCCAGCCAGAATCTGCTCCACGATTTTCGGTGACAACGACGTCAATTGAAGGACGCGACCGACATAGGTTCGGTCTATTTTGTTGGCAGTCGCAAGCTCCTCCAGCGTGCCGAACTCACCAGATTCGAGCTGTTCCTGCCATGCCCATGCTTTCGCGATTGCAACAGCTAAGGTGAAATTCACGTCGTCGGCACCCTTAGCATTGTTGCCTTCTTCGGCGTCGGTGCCCGGTTGCACATTTACCATCTGCCGACCGTTACGCCGATAGAATTTGACGGGGACGCTGACGACGATTTGATTCCCGTCGCGGCGGACGGTTCGACCGGGATATTTTTCTTCAAGTGTTTTGCTCATTTTGCCTTTCTCTTCTTAGTTGTAGTTCCGATTGGCGAAAGATCGCTGACAATCTGCTCGATGCCGTCGGCGCGAAAGTGAACATTGACGGAGTCTTTGGCAACAATCACACGCTCCACCAACAGCTCCATCACTCGCCGCTGCTCGTCCGGAATCAGCAACTCCCAGATCGGGTCGAGGCGCTGAAGTGCATTGGAAACTTCATCGAGTTCGATCGGCTTTGCTGGCAGGCCAGGACTTGCGTTTTCGATTTCAACAATGGCATTGTTGAGCGTATTCAGTTCGCCATTCAATCGACCAAGCTCGGTTTGAACGAACTCGCCACCTTGGCCTTCCAGCGCTAGCAGCGACCGGATGGCGTTTTCGGTCTGTTTGCGCTGTGTGAGTAGTTCGTCGAGCCTCGTCTTTTGGTCCGCATTGAGGCCGTTCGTTGCCCTTGCGGCAACCTCGCGAAAAGTTTGGGCAATCACGTCAGGTTGCCGCAACGTTTCTCGTAATTGGTCAATCACGACTGATTCGATTTCGCCCGCAGGCAACGTCGGCAATGTACAATTCCCATAACCCGTTTTCACTCGTTTCGAACAGGTGTAATAGCGATATTCTCGCCCGTGATTCTTCGTCCACGCCGGTTGAACCAAGCTTCCACATTCGCCGCAGCATAGCATTCGACGAAGCAACGCGAATCGTTGAGTCTGCTGTTTGTGTGTGTAAGTTCGGTTGGAACACAACACTTCAGCGACCTGTTCAAAGAGCTCCGATTCGATGACCGCTTTGTGTTCGCCGTCGTATTCAATTCCCTTATGCTCGATTTTGCCAATGTACTTCTTGTCAATCAGAATGCTGTGCACGCTTCCGGCTCGCCAGCGCTGTCCGCCAATTTCGCGTCCGTTCTTTGTCACGTAGCGTTTCATACGAAGCCCTTCGGCATTAAGGGTTTCAGCAATCTTCCGGCACGATTGGAATTGCAGCGACATCTTGAAGATTCGCTGCACAAGTTTGGCTTCTTCAGGATTAATCACGTATTTGCGATCAATGATGTCGAGTCCTAGCTTCGGTTGTCCGCCGATGTATTTGCCCTGACGGGCAGTAGCGAGTTTTTTGTCGCGAATTCGCTCGCCAATGATCTCGCGTTCAAACTGCGCAAAAGACAACAGGATATTGAGGGTTAAACGCCCCATCGACGTTGTTGTATTGAACTGTTGCGTCACCGAGACAAATGTGACGTTGTGTTGGTCAAAAAGGTCGATTAGTTTCGCGAAATCCAGAAGCGAACGGCTGAGGCGATCGACTTTGTAGACGACCACGCAGTCGATTTTGTGATCGCGAATGTCCTCCATCAACTCGTTGAGTGCCGGACGGTCAAGTGTACCACCCGAAATTCCACCGTCGTCGTACGGGTTTCTCAGTGGTGTCCAGCCCTCGTGGACTTGCGATTGGATGTACGCCTCAGCGGCTTGCCGTTGAGCGTGGAGGGAATTGAACTCCTGATCGAGACCTTCCTCGTGACTTTTTCGCGTGTAGATCGCGCAGCGTATTTTCTTGTCGGTTTTAATCATTCGTCATTGCCTCCGCGTGTCTCGGCTGGTTCAAGTCCAAAGAATCGCCGACCGCCCCGATGGGTGCCGGTGATGGCTCGGGCAACCGCACTCAGGCTGCGATACGTTTTGCCCTTGTAGGTGAATCCATCGCGGTCGACGATGACCTCGTATCGTTCACCATGCCAGTCGCGAAGCAGTCGTGTGCCGACCTGCAGATTTGTTGCTTCTCGTTTGATCTTTTTTCTCTCTCCGGTAGGATTCGCAGCCAATTCACTCAGTCTTTGCTTGGCTTCGCGAGAAAGCCCGCCATGGATGATTTCCTGAATACGGTAAGCCAAACGACGGATCAAATATTGCCGGCCAAGCCTTCCGGGATCGGTGCCAAACAGATCTGTCCATTTCTTTCGCAGTTCAACCATGGACATACGTTGCAGACCATTAATCTGTCGCACGACGCCACGATCATCCGGTTTCTTTCCAATCTCGTTCATGTTTTTCCTTGGGTTCAAATGTGTCCAAACAGTCGTTGTTGGCGTTCGAGCCAAAACGTGGTGACACAGTGAGCCTCGTTGTGGTTGAAAAATCAAGGCTCAAGGGCGAGATTTTTGAGCCTTTTTGTCCGGCGGTTTCGCGGGAAGCGAAGAAGATGCTACGCGCTGGCGTGAGCGAAGGAACCCATTTGCGAGAATCTTCGCAAGTTCGGCGAGCCGTTGATCAGACGTAAGTTTCGCGGGATGGTCAGGTTTCGTCATGGTTGTTTCCGGAAAAACGTCCACAACGTGCTCCGCCGTGCGGTCGCAGCGTTGTCTGACGATGAAAGAAGTTTGTCTCTTCTTTTGAACTACTCGGTCCGCATGTCAGTTGGCGAAAAATCTTGAAAATTTCTGCGCGAACGCCTGTTCGCCTTCAAATCCAACATCTTCTTCGAAAATTTTCTTTGGCGCTTTGACCTAAGGTGTCAAACCGCCATGGAAACTGGATTACTAAACGGATTGGCATTGTCGCAGTTTCAGTTCAGGAGCATCCAATGAGCACGTTAGCCAATGAGGAGTTGACCAAAGCCCAACGAAAAACCTTGCGCGAAATAAAAAAATTCATCGACACACAGGGCTTCCCGCCCACCGTCGAGGAACTTGCCGATCGCATGAAACTGACCAAAGCCACCGTCCATGGCAGTCTTGACCGACTGATTCAGAAGGGGTTTTTGCGGCGCACGCATGGCAAGGCGCGAAGTATTGAAATCGTCCGATCACCGACGACAAATGTGATCGACGTCGTGGCCATACCGTTGCTGGGTGACGTTCCTGCCGGAATTCCAATCAATACCGCAGAAAACCATTCAGCCCAGGTTTTTGTTGGGGCAGATATTGTTGGCAACGCGCCTTGTTTTGCACTCAACATTGTCGGACACAGTATGACCGGGGCCGACATTTGCGATGGCGATTTGGCAATCGTGCGACAACAGCAACTTGCCGAACATGGAGACATCGTCGTCGCATCGATCGACGGCGAAGTAACGGTCAAGCGATTGGCCATTCAACGCGGACGCATTCGATTGGTGCCAGAGAACGGCGAATTTGAGTCGATCGAAGTGACTCCCGATCGCGACTTGAGAATCCTCGGCCGTGTCATCGCGACGCGCCGTGTCGTAAAACAAGCGAGAATTTGAAGCGCGAACAAATTTCCAAAATTGGATGGGACAAATCAGGATGGCCGTGAGTAAATATAAAGTAGACGAATGAAGTTTTGAATGTTAGTGAGGCCCAACGATGAACCAACCACGCAAACGCATTTCACTCAAGTCACTTTCGCCGGCACGGCAAGAGCTGATTGTCTGTATGCACGAGAAGCAATTTGGCACGATTGCCGATCTTCCGATCGTGGAGGGTGAACCGTTGTTGGGGAAAGCCAAGGTGTCACGCTTGCGCAGCTTCAACCGGAGCGCAACGGTTCGTCCCTCGAGTAAGAACTTCAGGTTAAAAGCTGCCCATCTGCAGTTGCTGGAATCGCTTGACGAAATCGGCTCAGGAACTGTGGAGCGTGTGACTTTTCGCGATGGTTTACCGTGCGAACTTGAACAGAGTACCGTTTGATTGAACGTCCACGCGTTCGCGAGCCGTTAGTCTCTGGCCGCAACGATTGGATTATTCCGCCAGAAGTTGAATAATGCGAGTCGTTCCGGCCGCAAAACGACTGACGGATTCTAAGCGAATTCAACGAGCCGACCGGCCGTGTCTCGCCGCCAATTACGCCACGACAACTTGCTGACCGACATTCGGAGGCAGTTGTGGGAAACCACGATTGTCTTGAATGACCAAGGAGTTGTCTCATGCTTTTTCCGTATCGCCAACCTCTCGTTGATGAAATGACCATCCGAGTGGTTCGTTGTCTTGTTCGATCGGCCATTCGCAAGGGTCGCTTTCAGCGCGCACAGGTCGATGACCTAGTACAGGATTCGATCGTTCATCTGTTGCAGAAGGCACATTGTTTCGACCCAGCAAAGGCCTGTTGGGCGACATTTTGTGCGCTGGTTGTTCGAAACTTTCTCTCCCGTACGAAACGAAACAGTCGCCGTCACCCCGAGTCACTGGACTCTGAATCCGAAGGGTCGATGCCCGCTGGTCAAGTCGAAGAGGTTCACAGCGTGTCGAAGCGATTCACGCGACTACGAACCGAAATTGAATGGATTGACATCGAAGACGATGTGGCATTCGCCGTCGACCAACTTCCAACTGAATTGCGCGAAGTTTGTGAATATTTTCAGGAAGACACCAGCGTCGCCTACGTCGCGGAGCAACTCGGAGTCAGTCGCAATACCGTTTATCGTCGACGACAAATGGTGCGCGAGTCGATGGTTTTTGAATCACTGGCGGAATATCGATAAGGTGGCCAGCAATGCAATTCAAATCAAACTTCGGCTGTGAATCCCAGCAATTGCTCACAATTGGACGATTTGAGAACGGAATTATTCGCCGTAAAGTTGGCCAGTTGATAGGACGTTACGGCTTCAAGGAACAAGATCGCGAGCAACTTGAGCAAGAACTAACGTTGCGGTTACTCAACAGCCTGCGGTCGTTTGATCCGAAGCAGTCGCATCGAAACGCATTTGTCACGACGATCGTCGAGCGGAACGTGGCCACGATTATCCGCGATCGAAAAGCTGAAAAGCGTGACGATCGCAATGTGTCGTCGCTCAACGTCACGTGTCGCAATGGTGAGTTTGGTCCAGTAGAACTTGCGCAATTGATTGGCCAATCGGAGGTCGACGCGCAACGGGGTCGCCAAACGCGCACCCATGAACAGGTAGTCGATCTTGGTAACGATCTAGCGGATATCGTTGCCAGATTACCCGCCGAACTTCGTGAGCTTGCCGAGCAGCTAAAGACTAAGTCACTGGTCCAGATCGCTCGCGAAACGGGTGTCACACGCGCATCACTTCGCAAACACTTCGACCAATTGCGGGAAATTTTCGAGAAAGCCGGTTTGCGCCTGCATCTTTAAAAAACTTTGGCGTTTTTTCGCCAGACCAATCGTCCACCGAGTAGCTCTATAGAGTAGGCCCAGTCGCAGTAACCATTTCACATTCTCCATTAGAAAGGAACTCAATGTCAGTGTTGCAACAAATCTCCAAGGGATTGCGGCCAGGGCCAAGACGGCTGTTGCTTTACGGAACCCAAGGGATCGGCAAGTCGACATTTGCCGCTTCCAGCGAATCGCCCGTGTTCATTCAGACCGAAGACGGACTGGGCGAAATCGGTTGCGACAAGTTTCCGCTCGCCGAATCGTTCGAACAAGTAATGGCCTACCTGACGGCCCTGTACACCGACTTCCACGAATACCAAACGGTGGCAGTGGATTCCCTCGATTGGCTGGAACGCCTGATATGGGCCGAGGTCTGCCGCAAGCGCAATGTGACCAACATCGAGGACATCGGCTACGCCAAGGGCTATATCTTCGCGCTCAACCACTGGCGTGATTTCCTGGAAGGTCTGACGGCGCTGCGCCACGATCTGGGGATAACGATCGTTCTGATCGCCCATGCTCGGATCGAGAAGTTCGAGAACCCGGAAACCGAGTCATACGACCGATACGTGCCACGCCTTCACAAGTTGGCGTCGGCATTGATCCAGGAATGGTGTGACGAGGTCTTGTTCGCCACCTACAAAGTTCACACCAAACAAACGGATGAAGGATTCGGGCGGAAGGGCACGCGAGGCATCGGCAACGGAGAACGCATTCTGCGGACTGCCGAACGACCGGCCCACATGGCCAAGAACCGGCTGAATCTTCCGGACGAAATTCCGCTCGACTGGAACGCGTACGCACACTATTTCACTCACGTCCCCAACAAAGAAAGTTTCAACCATGGTTAGTCTCGGAACCTTCAACGCCCATGACGTCGAACCGGCCACCGATTTCGATCCGATCCCCGCAGGCAAATATCTCGCGATTATTAGTGACAGTGAGATGAAGCCTACAAAATCAGGGAACGGCAGTTATCTCGAATTGACCTTTCAGGTGATTGAGGGCCAGCACAAGAATCGACTTCTTTGGACACGGCTCAATCTCGACAACCCCAACGCCACGGCCGTCCAGATCGCCCGCAGCGAACTCTCGTCAATCTGCCGTGCGGCAGGTTTGATGACGCCGAAGGATTCGGCCGAGCTGCATAATTTGCCAATGGTGATCTCGGTCAAATGCAAGAAGCGTGACGACACGGGCGAAGTCACCAACGAGATCAAGGGATACGCGAAACGGGAGTTGGCCGGTGGGCAAGTTCCACAGACCGCTTCGAGTGTCGCGCCATGGAGGCGTGGGTGATGGGCAGGCGTTCTCTCACGAAAGGGAAGCGTGGTGAACGCGAGGCCGCCGCGGAGATCAGGAGGCTTTTTGGCACGGAAGCCACCCGCGGCCGTCAGTTCTGCGGCGGGCCTGATTCACCCGACATCGTCACAGGCCTGACAAATGTGCATTTCGAAGTGAAGCGGGCGGAATCGTTACAACTCTACGCCGCGATGGAACAAGCGATTGAGGACGCAGTGGGAAAGGTCCCCGTTGTCCTTCATCGAAAAAACAACCAACCGTGGCTGGCCATCGTGCCGCTGGATGAACTCTTCCGTTTGGCAAAGTCAATTGCAGGGTTGCATGAACAAGATGATGGACACGAAAGCAAGGACGCGACTATGTCTGAAATGCCGCAAAAGGTTTTTCTCGATGGGGCCAGCAAACCGGATCTGCCACAAGTGCCATCGCGAATTGAATAAGACATTTCGTCATTACCCAGAGAGCTTACTGGCGAAGGAACGTGGACGAAAGTACCGAAACGGGGAGGCGATGGCGTGAACAAAGTTCAGAAATTATTTCAATCGTTCATTCCACACTTTTGGGTCGCGACTACCGTGCACCACGCCAAGTATGACGACCTGTTCCACATCGATGAAATAGCCAAGAACATAGGGAAACTGCCGCAGTTTCACTTTTCGGATACCGTTCTTTTCAAGTGCGTAAAGTTCCGGCGATTCGGAAATACGTTTCAGAACCTCGTCCAAGCGATCAAGAAACTTGTCGCCGAGGCTTTGCCGTTTTGCCTCGAAGTATTTGTACGCGTCCGAAATCTCAAGCTCAGCAATAGAACGGACATTGAGCTTCCAACTCATGACTTACCGCGCAATTTGGCTTTCAAGTCGTCCCAAGAAATACCGCCTGCGGGATTGGCGCGGTACTCGGCCAACCGCTCTTCAAAGATTCGCTGGTGCTCGTCATTCATCGCGGCATCATCGCTTATCGTGTCCCAGATTTTTGAAACCAATTCAATTCGATCAGCAACCGGCAACGCCAAAATATCGGCTGGAACTTCAATTTGGCTCATGAATACACTCTTTGAAAGGTTAGAGAGGCTTTCGGGACTTCTTACATTCTACTCGACTCGAGGGCATGAATGAAGCTCCGAAATTACCAACAAGCTGCGGTGGACTCAGTATACCATCACCTCCGGACACGGGATGACAATCCGTGCGTTGTCGTACCAACAGGTGGCGGAAAGACCGCGATCATTGCTCAACTGTGCCGTGATGCTGTCGAGCAATGGAACGGACGCGTGCTGGTACTGGCTCATGTCAAAGAGCTGCTCGAGCAATCAGCTCAGACACTGCGAACGATCGCACCCAGCCTACAGGTTGGTGTTTATTCGGCGGGCCTTGGCCGGCGCGATACCCAGCAACGTGTAATAGTCGCCGGAATCCAGTCGATCTACAAACGGGCGTGCGAGCTCGACGCGTTTGATTTGATCATTGTTGATGAAGTCCATTTTCTCCCACCAGATGGCGAGGGAATGTACCAGTCGTTCCTGGCCGACGCGCGGATCGTGAATCCCAACATCAGGTTGATTGGACTGACGGCAACACCTTATCGACTTAAAACCGGAATGCTATGTGGCCCCGACAACTTGCTCAATCACATCTGTTTTGAGATCAGCGTCAAGGAACTGATCGTGCAAGGCTACCTTTGCCCACTTAGGTCAAAGTCAGGCCGGAAAAAGGCTGAATATGGGAACCTTCGTCCCCGCGCCGGCGAGTTCGTTAACAGCGAAGTAGAAGCGCTCGTCGATACTGATGAACTAGTCGGTGCGGCCTGCCGCGAGATTGCGATAGCGACAAAGGATCGAAATGCCGTGCTGATCTTCGCTTCGTCTGTTGCTCATTCGGAACACGTGAAGGCGGCACTCGAATCTATCGTTGGAACCGAATGTGGATTGATAACAGGCGAAACTTCGACTGCCACCCGTGATGAATTGATCAATCGGTTCAAAGGCCAAAGAATTGCAGCCAATTTGTTTGGTGATCCCAAACCGCCTCTGAAGTACCTGATCAATGTCAATGTGCTTACCACCGGGTTCGATGCTCCCAATGTCGACTGCGTGGTCCTGTTGCGTCCAACGGCATCCCCAGGACTCTATTATCAAATGACTGGGAGAGGATTCCGTCTCCACCCAGGCAAACAAGACTGTCTGGTACTCGACTATGGCGACAACATTTTGCGGCATGGTCCGGTTGATGCGATCCAGATCGTCGAGCGGAAATCCACCGGTGGTGAGGCACCGGCGAAGGAATGCCCCGAGTGCCAGACGGTTGTTCACGCAGCCTACACAAACTGCCCGGAATGCGGGTTTGCTTTTCCACCCCCTGAAAACTCAAAACACGGATCGCAGGCGTCGCGCGAAGGGATTCTGACGGGCGAGATCACCGACACTGAATTCGAAGTCCTCGATGTCGCCTACCATGTCCACAAAAAACGGGACGCGCCAGAAGACTCGCCACGAACCATGCGTGTCGATTATCGACTGGGCCTCGACGATTGGCAAAGCGAATGGGTTTGCATCGAGCATGCAGGTTTCGCGCGGCAGAAAGCGATGGCCTGGTGGCGACTGAGATCGCCAGATCCGTTTCCCGAATCGGCACAGCGAGCCGTCGAGATTGCGCAAGGCAGTGGATTGGCCTCGACACGAAAAATCACCGTTCGGACGGTCGCCGGCGAAAAATACGATCGCATTATCGCCTATGACCTCGGCGACTTGCCTGAGCTGATCGAGCTTGACCAGACTCCGATATATGACGAAAGCGAGGTGCCATTCTGAGTCAGCAAATCAAAGACAAAGGCGATCTGCGCAGTGCCGCGCAGGAATTGCTGGCCGCTGGACTATGCGTGTTGCCCGCCATTACCCGCGAAAAACGTCCGGCAATTCAATGGAAAAAATACCAGGACCAACTTCCAAAAATTACGGACGTCAACCGCTGGTTTTCTGGCAAAGTCGACGCACTATGCGTCGTCACCGGGAAGGTCAGCGGAAACCTCGAACTACTCGACTTCGATCACGGAGGAGACCTATTTGAACGCTGGTTCGCGGCGATCGATGTTGACTTGCGAGCGCGACTGGTGATTGAAACCAGCCAGTCGGGCGGTCGCCACGTGACCTATCGCTGTACCGATCCGGTCGATGGCAATCTCAAACTTGCACACGGAAATCGCGACGGCAAACTGGTCACGCTGATCGAAACCCGCGGTGAAGGGGGTTTGTTTCTTTGCTCGCCGACTCCGGGTTATGACCTGCTGCAAGGGAGACTGGTCGATGTTCCAACGCTTACTGCCGCAGAGCGCGAATCGCTCCTAATGGCGGCCTGGCAACTGAACGAACAAGTCGAGCAAACCGCTCACTTCATTCCGGTCGAAGAATCCCGACCGGGCGACGAATTCAACGAGCGCGGCGATGTTGTTGAGCTTCTCAAACGCCATGGCTGGAAGTCGGGAGAAACACACGCCGACGACAATCAGCACTGGACGCGTCCTGGCAAGGATTCGGGCACGTCGGCAACACTGAAAGATCGCGTCTTCTTCGTCTTCTCATCCAACGCCGTGGGACTCGAAGCGGGCAAAGCCTATTCGCCCTTCGCCTTATTTGCGGCGCTCGAGCACAACAACAACTTTGAAGCGGCTGCACGGGAGCTGGGGCAACTTGGATTTGGGCAATCCAAAACGCATTCGTTCTTCATTCCAGTGGGCGAAAAACCCGTCAGCAATCTCTCCATTGATCCAGGTCGATTACCCGAGCGATTGTTTCATGTTCCGGGCTTTATAAACGCGCTGATGAAGTTCACGCTCAACAATGCACCCTATCCAAACATTGGCCTGGCATTTTGCGGGGCAGTCGCGCTGCAATCGTTTCTGTCCGGGCGAAAAGTCTCCACTTCCGGCGACCTACGAACCAATTTGTATTTGCTCGCACTGGCCAGCAGTGGGACCGGAAAAGAATTCCCGCGCAAAGTTAACTCGCAAATTCTGCATCAGATCGGCATGTCCGCCTCGCTCGGCGACAAGTTCGCAAGTGGCGAAGGTATCCAGGACGCCTTGATTCGTACTGGCTGCATGCTCTTTCAAAACGATGAGATGGACGGTGTGCTTCGGCAAATCAATTCCGATCAAGACAACCGACGCGAGTCGATCCCGAACATTCTATTAACGTTGTACACCTCCGCCAGCGACGTCTACCCGACGCGTGTGAAAGCCGGCCAAAAGGAGGCGATCCATGTGGACCAACCGCACCTGACGCTGTTCGGCACGGCGACACCACAATATTTTTATGAGTCCCTTTCACGGCGTATGTTGACTAACGGATTCTTTGCCAGGCTGAGCATTGTCGATGTTGGACGTCGCGGCGAAGGGCAAAAGGCTGGGTCGGCGAGGAAGATTCCAAAATCTTTATTGGACGTCGCCAAATGGTGGGCCGAGTACGAACCGGGCAAGGGTAACTTTCTCAACTTCCATCCGGCACCGCTTGTTGTTCCGGTTGACGTTGATGCTGAGCATGCAATCGAAGAACTTCGACGAATGACTGAGGTCGAATACTCGAAAGCAGAAGATCAAAACGACGAGGTTGCGCGGACGGCCTGGAGTCGAACCTGCGAACACGCGACCAAACTGGCGCTCTTACACGCCTGCAGCGAATGCCACCAATCGCCTCGTATCTCTATCGAAGCGGTTCGTTGGGCAACCGAATTCGCCATGCATCAAACACGACGGCAGCTCTTTCTCGCGGGCGTTCACGTGGCCGACAACCCGTTTCACGCTGAGTGCCTCAAGTTGCTGAAAGTGCTGCGCGAGGCACCTGATGGTCAGATGCAACGACAACATTTACTTCGAGCGATGCGATGTAAAGCGGCTGACTTCGATCAAATCGTTGGCACGCTCATCCAGCAAGGAGATCTGGAGTTGATCTCGATGCCCAGCACAACCAAAACAGCAATCGGATACCAAATGCGATGAACCAAATCCTTCACAGAATCAGTGGTCGAATCCTTCACAATCCTTCACGCTGCGTGAAGGATTCGGGTCAAAAAAAGCCTGATTGGGTCATTTTGAAGGCGAATCCTTCTCAATCCTTCACGCATGTTGGTGAAGGATTCGGGAAGGATTTGAATGGGCTAAAAGCCCTAATAAATAGAGATATCTCTCTCTTTTTATTAATCCTTCACTACTTCACGCCTACCCCCGCGCGCGACGTGCGCACGTGTGTGAGGGGGGTGTGAAGGATTCGCGTGACGGATTAGGCAGCGATTAGGTACTTGGAAAAAATATTTTTTTTCGAGAGGCCATTGGGAACGAACGCAAAGCTAGAGACAGTTTGTTTCGCTGGTCAAAACTTCAAAGTCCAAAATCGATCCCAATGTTTCGCAACTGCAATCGCGTGAGCCAGATGTACTGCACATTCAAAACACCATTGACGACCAGTTCCTTGCGCAATTCGAAAATCGGCTCGCTGCCGTCGTGGGGCTCACATTTTTTAACATGCAGATTTGCATAGGACCAGTCAAGAATTGACGGTCCCGGAGGTTGGTTAAGGTCCATCATTTACTTTTCGAAAGGATACACTGACGATGAAATATGCAACGGAAAACAAGCTGGAGGTCGTACTGTGGGAAGTAGGCCGAATCATCCCTTATGACAAAAACCCACGACTGAACGACAACGCCGTCGATGCAGTTGCGGCGTCCATTCGCGAATTCGGTTTCCGGCAGCCGATTATAGTCGATCCAGATGGGGTAATTATTTGCGGACACACTCGATTCAAGGCCGCCGCACAACTGGGTTTGGCAAAAGTCCCGGTGCATGTTGCCCAAGATCTGACGCCCGAACAAATCAAGGCGTACCGGATCGCTGACAACAAGACTGCTGAGTTGGCTGAATGGAACTACGAACTCCTGCCAATTGAGATTGGCGAACTGCAGGCTTTCAATTTCGACCTCGGCTTGCTGGGCTTCGATGCCGAGGAACTGGCAATGCTGCTTGATCCCGGAATTCAGGAAGGGCTAACCGATCCCGACGATATCCCGGCCCAGCCCGATGCCGCGACAACCCAACCAGGCGACCTTTGGATTCTTGGCAACCATCGTTTATTGTGCGGCGATTCCTCAAAGCCGGAAGATTTGAAATTGCTGCTCGATGGGGCGGTTATCGATCTGGTCAACACCGATCCGCCGTACAACGTCAAGGTCGAACCTCGCAGCAACAATGCCATTGCGGCCGGCAACAGTTCGTTTGCCGCGCCGAAAACACATCATCAGAAGTTCGATCTAGAACGGCATCCTGGAAAGGCGAAACCGACCCAGAAAAAACTCCGGGCGAAAGACCGGCCGCTCGCCAATGACTTCCTGGCGGATGAGGCGTTTGACGAAATGCTGCTTGCGTGGTTTCAGAACATGTCCACAGCACTCAAGCCCGGAGGTTCGTTTTACATCTGGGGCGGTTACGCGAACATTGGCAACTATCCAGGGCCGCTCAAGGCTGCGGGACTTTACTTCAGCCAAGGAATTGTCTGGGACAAATTGCATCCCGTGTTGACCCGTAAAGATTTTATGGGTGCGTTTGAGATTTGTTTCTATGGGTGGAAGGAAGGTGCCGGCCACAAATACCATGGCCCGAACAACGCGACGGACTTGTGGCATCTGAAGAAAGTGAATCCGCAGTCGATGGTTCACCTGACCGAGAAACCGGTTGAGCTGGCCGTGCGAGCAATTCAGTACTCTTCGCTGACGGGTGGAAACGTGCTCGACCTATTTGGCGGAAGCGGCTCGACCCTGATTGCCTGCGAGCAAACCGGCCGCAAAGCGTATTTGTTGGAACTCGACCCGCTCTATTGTGACGTCATCGTCGAGAGGTGGCAAAAGTTCACAGGCAAGAGAGCGGTTCGTCTAAACAATCTTGGCCGCGAATTGATTGCCAGTGAGTCGCTCGAACACGAGTCCATCAATACTTAAGTTTGGGTCGATAGGTTTCAAGCAGATCGACTCGTAAATCTTTGAGACTTCAAAAGCGGTGTCTGTCGAAAGTCCAAAGGTGTTCACGAATTCATCGTCGAAGACGACGGCAAGTCCATTTTCCACGGGGATCAATTCAATTTTCATGCGAACGACTCCAATCAAAATTAAGTCAGCCTGGCAAGTTATTTGTGTCCTCTGCCAGAACGTTCAAGTACTTGCGGTAGGCGAAAATACGATCACGTTGTTTGCCGGTTATTTCTTCAAGAATACCAGCCTGGACGAGCGATTCGATTGCTTTGTTTGCAGTCGGTTTTGTACTGGCAGTCATCTCCAACACCTTCGCTGCCGTGATCATGGGTTGCGCGGGAAGCCGTTCGAACAGACGGATTGCGGTAACGTTCACCGTATCCAGCTCCAGCAACGTTCGCCGATCGTCGTTAACCAACCTGAACAACCGACGGGCGGCATCAGCACCATCGTCGGCCGATTCTCGAACACAACGAAGAAAGAAGTCTGTCCACGCTTCCCAGTCTCCGTTCGTTCGAACTGCATCCAGATATTGGTAGTATTCCTGTCGGTGCCTTTTGAAGCCGAGACTGATATAAAGAAACGGCCCGTTCAGAAGACTCCAGAACTCGGTCAAAAGTGTAATGAGAAGTCGACCGACGCGCCCGTTCCCATCAAGGAATGGATGAATGGTTTCGAATTGAACATGCGCAAGTCCGATTTTGACCAGCGGCGGAAGCCCGTCGGTAGAATGAATCCATTTGTCCAAGGCGGCAAGCGATCTAGGAATCTCGTTTGGCGGAGGAGGCACAAACTTCGCGTTGCCGGGTCGGGAACCACCAATCCAGTTTTGCGACGTGCGAATTGTCCCGGGTTGTTTTTCACTCCCTCGAACGCCCTTCATCAATCGTTTGTGGATCTCGGAGATGAGACGAGTACTCATCGGAAGGCCCTTCGGATCGGCAAGCTCAGCTCTTGCGTAGTTGAGAGCTTCGACGTAGTTGCAAACTTCTTCGACGTCGGCAACATCGTTCGACTGCCGATTCAATTCGAATGCGACGACATCTTCCAAAGTAGATTGCGTTCCCTCGATTTGGGACGAGACGACTGCTTCTTTTCGAACAAACCCATAGAGGAACCACTCAGAACTTGGCACCATGGCACTGGCAATTTCGAGACGACTGATTGCCGCCAACGCTTCGCGGTTTCTTTCCGCCAGTTCATTTTCGATTCGGAGAACTGGATTCTTGGGCGGCAAGGGATGGGGCACAAAGGCCCGCACCTTTTCTCCGCCTACGATCGATGTGTGGTAAACGCCCGTTGTTCGTGCCATGCGTGGTTAAGCAACCTTTACCAAGACCTTGAACTAGTAAAGACATCTTACCTAATGAACTCTGTTAGTCAATCTTTCTTTACTAACAAGTCGGATATTACCCCCAAATGTTCGGGGGTTCTACAGAATTCGACCCAATTGGCTCTTCTTCATTGCGTCGAGAGCCTCGATCGCGACGTAGTGCTCATCAAGCAATGGGCCAGCAGTAGTCGGTTGATCGGCGTCGGCCATTTCAAGAGCTTCGGCCAATGCTTCCAGGCCTTCGACCGCTTTGTAGAAAGCGACGCGAATCTCCCGCGCGTCGTGAGCGTTCATCGTCTTGAAAATGTGTTTCAGTTGTTCTTGTTTGGTCGTCATCGTTTGGTTTCCTTTTTCAAATGTGTTTGGTACTTCATTCGCGTTAACACACATGAGCCATGGTTTTTTGATCACAGCAATAGCGAGTTCCAAAAAGCGCAAAAGATTTCGCCGGTTTCTGGCTCGTTGGCAAATTCCGCCCACGTTGGCCTGTGTCGCGTCGTCGGGAATCTTTCGCCAAGTTGGCCAACAAACGAGAAAACGCCCACACGTTGGCATCGTTGGGCGAGTGTTGGCGGAAATGTTGATTGGCTAGCCGCGCACTGTGAATCGGCCCCGTTCCGTTTTGACGAACCGGGATTCATCCCCCTTGGCCAGTTCCCGCAAGATCGCACTGTAAAGCGTCGCGCGGGGAGTCTTGCCGCCGGGACTCGACCAATAACCTTTGGCCTCCATGGCTTCGATCAGTTCTTTCGAATTCATCGGCTTGTCCGATTCGCCAAGAACCTTGATCGCCGCATTGAGGCAACTCAGCTTCTTTTCTTTGGGTTCAGCCGAATCGTCCTTCGCTTTGGCTTTCCGAGGCTTCTTCAACACGCATTTAGATTCCGACGAATCGTTGTTAAACGTCTCGACCGTCGCCGGTTCGCTTTCGACCACCGTCACGTTTTCGGTCGTTGTGACCTTGGCTTGGCCGCGTTTCTTGCGGACGGCACTCAAAACGTTTCGTGCATTCTTGATGCGAACAGACTTATTGGTTTCCAGATCCGTGGCGTTCCAACCACCCGCAACCTGATACGAATCGATTCGAACCTCGGATACTTTGCCATTCAAATTGATTTTGTACGTGCCGCCGATTTTGACATCGTCTTTCTTCATCGTTCGTTCTCCAAAATTAGTCGAATGGTTGGCTGCCATCATCAGGCGGCGGGAACCACCCACCGCGACGCAGCGACTTGTGTCGCCGGCGTTTCGGCTTTAGTGTGCGGCATCCCAGGCCCGCTTGGTTCCGTATCCGAGTTGGCTCCCTTCTACGATGTAGAGAATCGCGTCTTCGTCGACATCGCCGTCGTCGTCCGGATCGTCTTCGTCGGCTTCGAAGTTGATTTCGACGCCGGAGGCGAGTCCGTAGATGGTGTTCTCGAATGGCCAATTCTGCTGCGTCATCAGCCGCACTTCGGCATCGCCGCCAATCTCGTCGCGGTATTCTTCCAGTCGTTCGATCAATTCGTTAATGGTCATCGATGTGCTCCTTGGTGTTTGTGGTTAGTTGGCGTAAATGTGGTCGGCCAGTCCGGCGGCGAGAAAGTCGACAATCGCGCGGGCCAGATCGGTGGTCGCGTCCTGATCGAGGCCGCGATCCCAATTGAAAACCGTCTGCTTGTCGGCGAGTCGCTGCAGCCAGAGCTTCGAAATGCGGCTCTGGCCGAGTTCGTACTCTTCGCTCTCGGCGTGTTCCGGAAAGACCAGTGCATCGAAGCGGTGCCCGGCGATCGTTCCGCAGACCCAGGTCCCGCCACCCGAGGCGCGTCGCGTGGTTTTGGTGATCTGCAGGTCGTCTCCCAAGTCGTTCTCGAAAGGCTCGTTTGTGCTGGTCATCGTTGTTTCTCCGTGGTTGGTGTTGTTGGTAATTCGCATTCGTTGACACACATGAGCCATGGTTTTCGGACGACATCAAGCGCGGTCGGCAAGAATTCAACAGGAATCTGGAAAGTTCTTTTGATGGCCAAACATGTGGCGAATGAAGCGATGAAACGTCGCAGACGAAACATGTCGCGGCTGTTTGGTATGTGTCGCGTTATTGCGAATCATGGCCACTATCTATTGAGCTACTCGGTTACTCCCCACTGTGGCGAAACTGGGCCACACATTTGCCAAACAAAAGAAAGCCGGGCGTCCATTCCCGGCTTGTGTGGGTGTCGTTTGCGTTTACGCGGCCCGGTCGTATTTGCGCGCCATCTCAAGAAGTTTGGCTTTGACCGGTTTCCAATCGCATGTTTGGGCAGCGCTAGAAAGTTCGCCAAACCGTTTGTCGCGAAGGTCGCCTTTGTACCAGCCTTTCGTCCATCCGAGTCGGTAGTACAGCCGGTTCAATTCCGTTTCGCCTTGGCCCGCACCCGGTCGATCCCAGCAGCTCTTCGTTCCCTCTTTGCGGGCGTAGTCCCAATCGCTACAGCGTCGGGTGCTCAGGGCGAGTTCGACCAAGCCAAGGCACATTTGGATGTAGCCGACAATCTTGGCCTTGTTGAGCGTGCCAGCGAAAGCCCGAAATTCAATCCGGTTGTTCCCGCGGGCGAGGTGCGTCAGGTTCAGCAGGTGGTAGCGATCCGCTTCGCATTTGCGTTTCGCGTCGTCTTTGTTCCCGTATTGTTTAATCCGCTTGCTGTAGATGTTCCGTTCGCGGCGTTTCGTTCCGGTACTGGCGAAGATCGCCCGTTCGTGGTTTCCGACCAGCGAAATCAGTCTCGCCAAGGCAGCCGCGTCGCCATTCCATTCCACGGTTACGTGTACTCCGCACGACTCGTTAACCTTCGCTCTGCGGGCGTTGATCTGGTCCACCGCGTTTTCGACCTGTTGCAGGCCTTCGTAGCCGCGAAGTTTCGGGCTGACGAATTCGCAACCCTTGCGGTGGGGGGCCGTTGCCCGAATGCTCGAGTCGTTCTCGGCTTTCCATCCTTCGGGCAGCCAAGTGACCTGTGTTCCGTTGTGGTAGCGCCCGATTGTTGTTGTGTCGCTGGCGGGCAAGGTTGTTTCGAATTCAATCCCGAAGGCGATATCGTTGGCGTTCATTCCGAGGTTCCTTTTTTCGATGGTTCGTGGTGTTTTGCGTCGCATGTTTGCGTCGCTTTAACACACATGAGCCATGCGTTTTCAGGAACCTCAAGCGAAGTTCTGCATGTTTTTGGCAGTAATCTTCATGTTTTTTCGGAGGCCACACGTTCGCCAGTTTTGGCCCAACGTGGCGGCCAAACATGTCCCGAACCTGGGGCGAACATTACAAAACCGGGCCACAGTTGGCGAACTGTCGCAACCGTGGCGAAGTGCCTGGGAGTGGCCGCCTGATGGGAAACGAAAACGCCCCAGTCGACCCAAATCGGTTAACGCCAGAAAAGGCCGCCAAGCTTTTGTCGGCTGCGGCCAAGATTCGGATTCCAGCCGAACAAATTGTTCGTGACCTGGCCGACGGCGCACCGCAAAACACAGACGGCACAATCAACCTGATGCACTACACGGCTTGGCTCGTAAAGGAGATGGGACGTGGCGAGTGACCCGCGAAAACTTCGGCCAAGCGAACTTTGCCGTTTGTTGAACTCAACGCCCCTCGGCGAAGTGATTAACGAACGGCAAATGCATCGGCATCGTTCTCGCGCCGGTATGAAAATCGGCGACGGTCGCTTCGTCGATCTGCTTCGTTACGTTGCCTGGTTGGTTCAGATCCGACACGAACCCAAACCGGAACCTGATGGCGATCCGTATGAGAAACTGAAAGATCGCGCCCGCGCACGCAATGTCGCGATGGCGATCGCGGGCCGAGACATTGGTGAACTGCCAGAGGTCGTCAACGCCGAACGGAAAAAGAAAGCAGCATCCGACTTCCGGTTGTTTTGCGATTCGTACTTCCCATTGACCTTTCATTTTCCCTGGTCGCCCGATCACCTGAAAGTCATTGCCCGAATTGAACAGGCAGTTCAGCGCGGCGGGCTTTTTTCGATGGCGATGCCGCGGGGCTCAGGCAAAACTACGATTTGCGAATGCGCCTGTATTTGGGCCGTGCTAAACGGACATCGTGATTTCGTCTGCCTGATCGGTAGCGACGAAGGGCATGCAATGGACATGCTCGAATCAATCAAGATGGAACTGGATGGAAACGAATTGTTGCTGGAGGACTATCCCGAGGTCGTCTATCCGATTCAATGCCTCGATGGGATTGCCAATCGTTGCAACGGACAGCTTTACAAAGGAGGCCGAACCCATATCGGCTGGACTGCACGGGAAATTGTCCTGCCGACGATGCCGGGAAGTGTAGCCAGCGGCGCGATTATCAAGGTCGCCGGCATCACGGGGCGGATTCGCGGCATGAAATACAAACGCTCGGACGGACATACGGTTCGACCGTCTTTGGTTGTCATCGACGACCCCCAAACCGATGAGTCGTCGCGATCGCTATCGCAATGCGCCACGCGCGAGAGCATTTTGGCGGGAGCCATTCTGGGCCTTGCCGGGCCCGGCAAGAAGATCTCTGGCATCATGCCATGCACGGTGATTCGGCCCGGCGATATGGCTGATAACATCCTCGATCGCGACAAACATCCGGAATGGAACGGCGAACGAACCAAAATGGTCTATTCGTTCCCTTCGGATGAGAAGCTCTGGCAGCGTTACGGGGAACTTCGCGCCGAAAGTCTAAGGGAAAACGGCGATATTCGGATCGCGACGGAATTCTACACTGCCAATCGTGATGCAATGGACGCCGATGCCGAGATCGCCTGGCCTGAACGATTCAACCATGACGAAGTCTCAGCAATTCAACACGCGATGAATCTCCGACTGCAGGATGAAGCGGCGTTCTTTGCCGAATACCAGAACGAGCCGTTGCCGGAAGAAACGGGAACGGAGAATGAACTGACTGTCGAGGAAATCGCGGCGAAGTTTAATCGAATGCCGCATCGCGGACTTCCGATCGGGACGAATCACCTCACGATGTTTGTCGACGTCCAGGCAAATTTGTTGTTCTACCTCGTCGCGGCCTGGGAGGACAATTTTACGGGATACGTCGTCGATTACGGGGCTTACCCCGATCAAAAGCGACCGTACTTCACGCTCCGAGATGCACGACACACGCTCCCGATGGTTGCTAAACAAAGCGGACTTGAAGGGTCAATCTACGCCGGTCTCGAACGGCTGACCATCGAATTTCTCAATCGCGAATGGCGACGCGATGATGGTGCTGTGTTGCGAATTGAACGCTGCCTGGTAGACGCCAACTGGGGTTCGTCGACTGATGTCGTTTATCAATTCTGCCGGCAAGCTCAACATGCTGGCGTAATACTTCCCAGTCACGGTCGTTTCGTCGGGGCTTCGAGTCAACCGTTTTCAGAATACAAACGAAAACCGGGTGATCGAGTTGGATACAACTGGCGGATGCCAAACGTCAACGGCAAACGGGCAGTTCGTCACGTGGTTTACGACACGAACTATTGGAAGTCATTCATTCATGCACGATTGGCCGTACCCATGGGCGATCGAGGCTGCCTATCGTTATTTGGCGAAAACGCCGACCAGCATCGCTTGATCGCGGAGCATCTTACGTCCGAATATCGTGTGAAAACGGAAGGACGTGGCCGAACCGTTGACGAATGGAAAATGCGTCCCGAACGGACAGACAATCACTGGTTCGATTGCCTCGTTGGCTGTGCTGTTGCTGCGTCCATTCAAGGAGCGGTTCTCGAAGGAACCGGAGGGGCCTCGGGAAAAGTCAAACGCGACCGAATCAGTTTTGCAGAAATGCAACGGAGGCGACGCGGATGAAATCGGAGTCCAAGCAACCTCGCAATCGCGGCATTGAATGCCCCAACTGTGGCTGTCGACATTTCTTGACGACACACACCGAACCACTGCGCGATGGTCGAATCCGTCGCCGAAAAGTGTGTCGACATTGCGGAAGGAGAATGGTGACGCACGAGGTACCGAACGGTTTGATTCCGAAATCGAATTGCTAGATGTAGCACGATTTTCAATTCGCCAACAATTTTTTCGCCAGGCATGCACTCAACCGAGTAGTTCTATCAATAGACGAATCGCATGTCGTCGTTGGTCCGGAGCATTCATGGCAGAAGATCTCAAAGACGCAATTCTTAAAAACGCAGAGGGTCCAGCCAAGGCGGCTGGCGATGCGGGGAGCATCGAGCAGCATAAGCTCTCGGAGCAGATCGAAGCGGACAAGTACCTGGCCTCCAAAGAGGCGGTCAAATCCAAGCGTCGTGGCCTACAGTTCAACAAACTTGTTCCGCCAGGAGCGTCGTAGGAATGGGCTGGTTCACCAATCTATTTTCGAAGCCATTAGCAAGGCGCGAACTAACACGAACATCGCGGTTCGTGCGCGCTCGCTATGACGCAGCGGTTACGAACGAAGACAATCGTCGGCATTGGCGAAACGCTGACGGGCTTTCGGCCAACGCCGCTAACAATGCCGAAGTACGACGCATCCTTCGTAATCGAGCTCGCTACGAAGTAGCAAACAACAGCTATGCTCGAGGAATTGTGCTGACCCTTGCCAATGACGCGATCGGCACAGGGCCGCAGCTGCAATTGCTGACCGAAAACGTAGAAGCTAATCGTCGTATTGAACGCGAGTTTTCGTTGTGGGCCAATGCAATCAACTTTGCTGAAAAACTTCGCACGATGCGAATGTCGCGGGCCCAGGATGGAGAAGTATTTGCCTTACTGACTAGCAACCCAAAATTGCCAACCGCAATTCAACTCGACCTTCGATTGATCGAAGCAGATCAGGTTTGTACGCCGGATTATCGTGGCGGGAGCTCAAAAACAGTTGACGGAATCGTGTTTGACGACGCCGGCAATCCTGTTGAATACCACGTTCTCAAGTCCCATCCGGGAGAAACGTTGAGATTCAATCGCGATTTCGAACGAATCAGTGCCGAAGCCATGATTCACTGGTTCCGGCTGGATCGTCCGGGCCAAGCCCGAGGCATCCCCGACATCATGCCGGCCCTACCACTATTCGCGCAGTTGCGGAGGTTCACTCTCGCTGTACTTGCCGCAGCCGAAACGGCCGCCGATTTCGCCGGCATCCTGTACACCGACGCACCGGCCAACGGCGAGGCCGATGCCGCCGAGCCATTCGAATCAATTGAACTCGAGCAACGTTCGCTGGTGACCATGCCAGGTGGATGGAAGATGAGCCAAATCGAAGCTCAACAACCGGCAACCACTTACGCTGAATTTAAACACGAGATTCTCAACGAAATCTCGCGCTGCCTGAATATGCCGTTCAACATCGCCGCAGGTAACAGCTCTGGATACAACTACGCCTCTGGCCGACTGGATCATCAAACTTATTTCAAATCGATTCGGGTCGAACAAGTCCAGTTGGAAACGGTTGTGATTGATCGTGTGCTCGCTGCCTGGTTCGACGAAGCAGTGCTCATTCCGGGATTTCTGCCGGCAGACCTGGGCCCAATTGCGGAATGGCCCCACCAATGGTTTTGGGACGGTCACGAACATGTTGATCCCGCCAAGGAGGCCAATGCACAAGCAACGCGGCTCGCCAATCATACGACAACCCTGGCCCATGAATACGCGCGGCAGGGTCGTGATTGGGAGGAAGCGTTGCGGCAGCGGGCCAAGGAAATGGCGTTGATGAACGAGTTGGGTTTAACTCCGGCGGGAGTTCAGCCATTCATGGATAACGAGGAGGAAGATGATGGCAAAGAAAAAGCCACTCGCGCCGCTTAACGCCGAGCGAGCGCCCAACAACCTGCAACTCACGGCCACAGCGGTTTTCGAAGCCGCCTCGGCCAATGAAAGTGGTTCGGAGAGTGTCCTTCCACGATTTCGCATGCTCGCCTACACAGGCGCACCGATGCGGATCGCGGGATGGCGGTTTCCGGTCGTGATCGACCTGGCGGGAATGGCGATCCCATCGCAATCGCGGCCGATTCGATTCAGCCATGATCCCTCTGCTGGTGTCGGCCATACCGACGCCATTCGAGTGGATGGGGGACAACTCGTGGCAACGGGAGTTGTCTCGCGTGACACCATCGCGGCGCGAGAAGTCGTTATTTCATCCAAGAACGGATTTCCCTGGCAGGCCTCCGTTGGCGCAAGCGTCGATGAATTTGAGTTTGTCAAGGAACGCCAAACCGTCATCGTCAACGGCCAGGAGCATTCTGGTCCGATTAATGTCGTTCGCAAATCAACTCTGAGCGAAATCAGCTTTGTCGATCTCGGCGCAGACAGCCTGACAAATGCGACCGTTGCCGCATCCGCAACGAACCACGATTCTTTCGACAACGAGGAGGAGCCCGAAATGGACCCAAGCGAAACCGAAGTCTCTACAACTGAAACCAATCCACCGAGCCCCGCTCCGTCGCCAGTTGTGACGGCAAATACCGCGGTCGATGAAATCCGAGCGCAAGCCGCTGCAGAGGTATCCCGTATCGGTGCGATTCGCCGACTGTGCGCTGGCCGATTTCCAGAAGTGGAAGCAAAGGCGATTCAGGAAGGTTGGGATTCGACTCGTTGCGAGCTTGAGGTTCTGCGTGCCAATCGACCTCGGACTCCGGCGATTCACAGCGTCCAAGACAAAACGATCAACGGCCAAGTGCTGGAAGCAGCCTGCCTGATGACTGGCCGTGTCGATCAAATCGAATCATTGTATGACGACGCGACCCTCAATGCAGCCAACGCGAGGTTTCGGGGAGGCATTGGACTTCAGGAACTGCTGCTCGAGGCGGCGTGGGCCAATGGTTACACGGGCCGGAACTTTCGGGACAGTCGTGCAGTCATGCGATATGCATTTAACCCCACTCTGGAAGCGGGTTATTCGACGATCGACATCGGCGGCATTCTCTCGAATGTCACCAACAAGTTCCTGCTCGAAGGTTTCTTCAGCGTCGAGCGCACCTGGCGAAACATCTGTGCTGTGCGGAACGTGAGTGACTTCAAGACGGTCACCAGTTACCGGCTGGTCGGCAAAGACCAATACGAATTAGTGGCACCCGGTGGGGAGCTCAAGCATGGAACGCTCGGCAGCGAGCAGTACACCAACAAGGCCGACACCTACGGATTGATGCTCTCGATCGATCGTCGCGACATCATCAACGACGATCTAGGAGCAATCACCACAGTGCCGCGCAAGTTGGGTCGCGGTTCGGGCCTGAAGATCAACGACATTTTCTGGTCGACGTTCCTGAACAACGCCGCGTTCTTCACGGTGGGAAACAAGAACTACCTGACCGGTGTGGATACGGCGCTCAACATCGACGGACTGACCAAGTCCGAAGTGGCGTTCATGGATCTGACCGATACCGACGGCAAGCCAATCGGAATCATGCCAGCTCTCATGCTCGTGCCCACTGCGCTCTCGGCCATCGGTTCGCAGCTGTACAAATCGCTGGAACTACGCGACACGACGGCCAATGCCAAGTTTCCAATCGCCAACCCGCATCAGGGCAAGTTCCGCGTCGAGGTCAGCCGCTACCTGGCAAACGCCAGCTACACGGGCAACTCGGCTAAGGCCTGGTATCTGTTCGCGGAACCGACCGATCTGCCAGTGATCGAAGTCGCGTTTCTCAACGGTCAGGAAGCGCCGACGATCGAAACGGCTGACGCCGACTTCAACGTGCTGGGTGTGCAGATGCGTGGCTACCATGATTTCGGCGTCGCACTCCAGGATCCACGCGGTGCGATCAAGAGCAAGGGAGAAGTGTAAACGGGGTCAGCCATGCCTGATGTAATTATTGAGGAACCAGATCCAGAGGAGATATTGAGTATGCCGCAAGCAAATTATGTTCAAGACGGAAAATACATCGACCACACACCGGGTGGCGCACTTGCCTCGGGTGACGTGGTCGTCCAAGGCGATCTGGTGGCTGTTGCGTTTCGGCCGCTTACCGCAGGCGAAGTCGGCGCACTTGCGGTGGATGGCATCTTCGATTTCAACAAGAACACGGGTGTAGCTTACACGGTCGGTCAGATCCTGTACTGGGACGACACCAACAACGTCGTGACCGCGACCGCTACGGGTAACAAGCAGATCGGAAAAGTGACGCGCGCTGCTGCTTCAGCCGACACGACCGTTCGCATGCGGCTCAGCCAATAAGCCGACTGCAATTTCGATTGGCAATTCTCGATCACTTTCTAAATCCAACAAAGGAATTTACTTATGCTCCGTTTGCTGACGGTTTCGATAATTGTTTTTGCATTATTGTTGACCAGTTCTCCGGTTGAAACGCAGGCCCAATTGCTGCGAAACAGGATCCATCCCTGGCAGCCGACTTGCAATGGTCCCAACTGTCCCGCGCCTTCAGTACTCTACGTGGCACCACTGCCGACCATTCAGACCATTCCCGTCAAGCTGCTGGCAGGACAGGAAATCGCCCAAACAGATTGGTACAGCATCCTTGTTGCGCCACGCGGCAAAGTCGTGACGAAATCCGAAGATGAAACCGTACGGGCCTGGGCTAACCGGGCGGTTCGGATCCTCAATGGCAATAGCTGCGGAACGGGAAGTTTGGTTGGTCGCGATGAAAAAAGCATCTATTTGATGACCAACGCGCATGTGGCCAGCTCGCGAATCGGTCATGTGGTTCAGTGCCAGGCCCGAACTACCTCCGGAAGGATCGAACAGTTTCAGGGCACGGTGATTGAGTCGGCCTATAGCGGGCAGACTTCAACCGATTGGTCGCTGCTTCGGGCCGACGCGCAATACATGGCTGGTCTAACACCAATTCAGATGTCGACCGTGCCACCGAGCTCGGAAGCGCTTACCGGCACGTGGGGTTGCCCGCGCTGTGAAGTGCCGCGAGGCCAAGTTCTGGAGACTCGGCAACTGGGATCGATTTGGTACTGGCAACCCAACAGCATTGGTGGTCAGAGCGGCAGCGCCGTTGTGCAAGGCGCAAAACTCGATCCCGTGCAAGTCGGCTTACTGACCTGGACAATCAATGGCGATGGCGCGGGGCAGTTAACCAGCACGATTTATCGGCAGTCGCGTGAACGCAATACCGATGGACCAGCTCGAGTCCCTGGGATGCTCGTGCCGACTCGATCAGGAACGCCTGACGTGGAATTGATCGAGGGATATCACGCGGAGGCTGGCCTGGGAGAGTACCCCATCTGGAAATCGATCGGTCCGCCCAACGATCCAAAAGATCCCAATGAACTTTGTCCGGAACCGGACGACGACACTCGCCGGCTGCTGGGGCTGCGCGATCGATTGCAGGATCGCGGCTACGACTGGGCGGCAATCATTAACTTGATCATTCAGTTGATTGAACTCATCGCCAAAGGGAGAGGCTGACGGCGATGGCCGACATGTTGCAGTCTGGACAGGAATGGTTAGCCGATCAACTGAAACAGTACGCTTCCAGACCGGTGGTCTATGGGCGCGGCATCGAGCAAGTTTCGGTGCAGGCCACGATCGGTCGCACACTGCTCAAACTCGATGACGGGTATGGCGGCGTGCGGATGGAATGGACCGATCGAGATTTCCTAATCCAGACCGCAGACTTGATTCTCGGGGCTGCACTGGTAACTCCGGAACGTGGGGACCGAATTCGCGAGACGGTCGAAGCGAACACGTCGGTCTATGAGGTCATGGCCTACGGCGGGGAACCACCGTGGCGATTCAGTGATCCGTTCGGCAAGTTACTTAGAATTCACACCAAGTTCATCGGAGTCGAATAATGCCGGCCAACATTGTTGCCATCGCGGACGCAGTGACGGCCGAGCTGAATGCGACCAGTTTCAGCCAATCGTTTAGTGCGGCTCGGCATTACGAGCCGACATTTGAGCTTTCCGCCATGGCCATGTTGCGGGTTAGTGTGGTTCCTCGCGGGATGACCAGCAAAGCGCTGGACCGCAATCGCGGCAGCTATGAATACGAAATCGACGTCGCAATTCAAAAGAAAACGGAGCCAACGCTGGCGAACTTGGATGCATTGATGCTGCTGGTCGAGGAGATCGCCGATCACTTTCGCAGCCAACCACTCAGCAGTTTTCCAGCAGCCCGGTGCGTCGGAGTTGCGAATGCACCGATCTACGCCAGCGAACACCTTCAGGAGTTTCGTCAATTCACCAGTGTCTTGACGCTAACCTATCGGATCTGGAGGTAAGAACCAATGGTCAATGTGGGCTTCGACAAAAAACAGTTCTTCTTCGATCGGCAGATCGTGATCAACGCCGTCGGGAGTGCAGCTGCCAAGACCCTGTCCAGGGCCGGCAGTTTCATTCAAAGATCGGCGCGGTCATCCTTGCGCCGACGCAAGAAGGCCTCGCTGCCGGGCGAACCACCAAGCGTTCACACGAAGGACCGCGTGGCGACGCTCAAGAATATCTGGTTTGTGTTTGATCCAGCTCGCAGATCGGTTGTTGTCGGTCCATTAAAGCTCAACAGTTCACGACTCGAAGGGAGCAATCGCGAAACAGTCCCATCGCTACACGAACTGGGTGGATTCGCGGTCGTCGGAAACCAAAAACGAAAACGTCGTGCGAAATACGCCCCACGACCATTTATGGGACCTGCGATGGAGCGCGAGCTGCCGAAGTTCGTCGGTCTGTGGGCCAATTCGGTTAAGTAATAAGGAGAACTCTTCATGGCGGTCAAACTCGGGCTCGATGCCAAGCTCTTTCGCAACACAGGGACGTATGCGACCCCCACCTGGAATGAAATTACCAACGTCCGGGATGTGACGCTTAGTCTGGAAGCAGGTGAAGCGGACGTCACAACGCGCGGCAACAACGGTTGGCGGGCCACAGTCGCCACGCTCAAAGACGGCTCGATCGAATTCGAAATGGTTTGGGACTCGGCCGACGACGACTTCACGTCGATTCGCGATGCGTTTCTAAACAAGACCGCAATCGAATTGGCCGTGATGGACGGCGCGATGATCGTTCCGGGATCGCAAGGTCTGCGGGCCAGTTTCATGATCACCAGCTTCAGTCGGAATGAACCACTGGAAGAAGCCATTTCGGTCAGTGTCACCGCAAAGCCAACCTATTCCGCAAATCCACCGAGCTGGATGACCACGACTTAATCAACGAGGCATTGATGCGAACTTTTACAGACAACGCTGGCCGCACGTGGACGGTGCAAGTGAATGTGTCGGCGATTAAGCGAGTCCGTGGGCTCGTGGGGGTCGACCTCTACAAGCTCGTGGACGATGGCTTTCAGGCGCTCGCCAAGTTGGTGAGCGACCCGGTGCAACTGGCCGACGTGCTGTACTGCCTGGTGAAAGACGAGGCGGACGCCAAGCAGGTCACGGACGAAGAGTTCGGACGTGGACTGGCAGGCGATGCCATCACGCTGGCGGCCGACTCGTTCGTGGAGGAACTCATCGATTTTTTCCCCGATGCCCGCGCGAGAGCCGGACTGAGGAAGGTGATCGACGCGGGCAAGAAAGTGCGGGATCGGCTGCTGACGCACGCGGAGACGCTGCTGGACCGAGTCGATCCGGAAGTCGAAGCCAACAAATTGATCGCCTCGTTTGGCAGCTCGCCGGAATCGTCGGCATCGATCCCGGACCTTTCACGCTCCGAGAATTGATCGCGATGGGTGAGGCCCGCAGCCAACAGGCCTGGGCCCACACCTCCAGCGTGTTGGCGCTGCTAGTCAACGTCCATCGCGATTCGAAGAAGACGCGGGCTTACAAACCTGCTGACTTCAATCCCCACCTACGAAAGTCGCCAGTGACGATTCAGAAGGTGGGGATCAGCGTGCTCAAGCAAGTGTTCCTCAGTAATCAAACCGAAGGATCGTAAGCGATGGGTTTGTCCCAGGGAATTCGAGCCGGCGCTGCGTTTGTTGAGCTGTACACGAAAGACAGCCGACTCGTAAAAGGTCTGCAAGCTGCTGAGAAGAAGCTAAAAGCATTCGGCGCTGGGATCACTTCCATCGGCACCAAACTCGCTGGTCTCGGCGCGGGTGTCGTCACGCCGCTGCTCGGAGCTGCCAAGGTCTTTGCCGACATGGGCAGCGACCTGGTCGACATGAGTCAACGAACGGGCGTTTCCGTCGAGGCTTTGTCGGAACTGGGGTTTGCGGCAGGGCAATCAGGTGCCGACATCGAGTCGCTCGAAACCAGTCTCCGCAAAATGCAAAAACAGGTCATGGAAGCCGCTGGCGGTTCCGAGTCGGCTCGTGAAGCGCTCGGTCGTCTTGGTCTGAAAGTCGACGAATTGTCGCGGCTCTCACCTGACCAACAATTCAAACTGATCGGCGACCGCTTGTCGCAGATTCAGAACCCGACGCTCAAGGCGGCGCTGGCCATGGAAGTCTTCGGCAAGTCGGGGACGAAGCTGCTGCCGATGTTTGAAAGTGGCGCTCGCGGCATCGAGGAACTTCAGCAACAAGCTCGTGACTTGGGTCTTACCATGTCGACGGAAGACGCTCAGGCCGCCGAAGCGTTCGGGGATACGCTCGATGTACTTTGGAAGGTACTCAAGAAAACCGTGTTCACGATTGGTTCGGCGCTGGCTCCACTGCTCAAGGAAGTCGCCGAAGGATTCACACGTGTCGTCGTGACCGTCACGAACTGGATCAAAAAGAACAAAGATCTGGTGGTGATGGTCTTCAAGATCGCGGTCGCCGCGATTGCCGCAGGTGCCGCCTTGATCATTTTGGGATCTGCGATCTCCGGAGTCGGAACGGCACTCGGCGCGATTGCCAGCGTGGCCACCGGAATCGGTGCGGTCATCGCCACGCTGGGCTCGATCATCGCTGCCATCCTCTCGCCGATCGGACTTGTGATCGCGGGAGTTGTGGCACTGGCTGGTTATCTGCTCTACGCCTCGGGCGTTGGCCAACAAGCACTGACTTGGCTTGCCATCGCGTTCATGGATCTCAAGAACGATGCACTCGCCGCGTTTCAGGGAATCTCCGATGCCCTGGCTGCCGGTGACATTGGCCTGGCCGCCAAGATTCTGTGGTTGACGCTCAAGATGGAATGGCAAAAAGGAATCAACTGGCTGCAGGAGAAATGGATTGGATTCAAGGATTTCTTCCTCTCGGTCTGGACTGACGCGGTCTTTGGTCTATCGCGAATCATGACCAACGGCTGGGCCGGGCTGCAGTCGATTTGGACCGAAACAGTCGCCGTCATGTCGACAGCCTGGACAGTGTTTGCCAACGGTGCCGTCTCAGCCTGGAAGGGGGCTCAGAACTTCATCGCCAAGGGGATCGTGCATCTGATGGCAATGCTCGACGAATCGGTCGATGTCGAAGGCACACTGGCGGTACTGCAAGAAGATTTTCAAAACGAACAACAATCGCGACAGCGGGCAACCAATCAGCAGCTCGCCGGCATTGAAACCGATCGTCAGCGCCGCCAATCGGGGATCGAAGAGCAGCGGACCGGCACGCTTGGGGCACTGGAACAAGATCGTCAGCGGACGCACACCGACCGCCAACGGCAATTCGATGCCGACCTCAAGGAGTCCGAAGACGCCCTCTCTGCGGCACGCAAGGAATGGGAAAACGCTCTGGCCGAGGCGGCCAACAAACGGACCGAAGCGGAATCGCGCACGGGTCCTGCGCGGGTGAAACAAGCCGAGATGGACCTATCCGGGCTCGATGAACTGATCGACACCACGCAGCGCAAAGTCGATGTCGTTGGAACGTTCAATCCACTGGCGGCCGCCAATCTCGGTGCCGACTCGCTCACCGAACGGACGGCGAAAGCCAGTGAACAGGTTGCCGCCAATACCAAACGGCTCGTGCAGGAAGCTCAACATGGCGGACTGGTGTTCGCCTAAGGAGAAACACGCATGGCCACAATCATTGAACGCTACGACAGCCGCGAAGCCACCGAGGGAATCGAAAGCCCGTCGGTGGATCTCGTCTATATGGTGCAGGGCACGGAAGATGACGCAGCCGTGCGTGCACTGGTCGAGTCCACGATTCCTGCGATCTACGCTGGGCTGGTGTTTCAGACCTACCATATTGGGCATCAAGGGGGTGGCGTTTGGGAAGTGTCCGTTCGCTATGGCAAGAAAGAACAAAAAGACACCGGCGATTCGTCATTCGCATTCGATACAGGGGGTGGCACGACGCATGTCACACAGTCGCTGCAGACGGTCGGCAGCTACGCGGCACCAGGAGAAATTGTCGCCAACTTCCAGGGGGCCATCGGAGTCAATCAGGATCAGGTCGAAGGAACTGATGTGACGGTTCCGGTTTTCAATTTCACGGAGACCCACTATGTCGACTCCGCGCTGGTGACGGGAGCTTACAAACAAGCTTTATTCCTCCTGACGGGTCGCGTGAATGGGTCGTCGTTCAAAGGGTTTGCAGCTGGGGAAGTTTTGTTTCTCGGCGCATCAGGATCTAAAAGAGGCGTCGAAGACTGGGAGATTACATTTCGATTTGCTGCCAGTCCCAATGTGACGGGCCTTTCGCTGGGCGGTATCACCGGAATCGACAAGGAAGGTTGGCACTACCTGTGGGTCCGCTTTGATGACGAAGAGGATACTGCCGCCAACACGCTGATCAAGAAGCCAGTCACGGCCCATGTTGAACGCGTCTACGAGTATGGCGATTTCAGTGCCTTGGGGATCGGGGTGTAACCATGACCGATCCATTCAAAAAAGTGCAGACGGGTCAGCCGCTGAAAATTTCAGCGGATGCCTGGAATGCGTTTTTGGATACAGTTCGCCAGCGAAAAGGTCGCAACTACGACCAACTCTCCGACAGCCTCGATCAATTACGCCAAGCGGACATCATCAAGGTCCGCAACAACAGTGGCCAGAATTGTTCTCGCTTCAGAGTCTTGGCCCTCGATACGCCAATCATTACCCCTACGGCCAATGAACGAGAATTCAAAAACCGCATTGCGATCAACGGTGTCCGCCCGTTACACCCGACACACTTTAGCCGATTTGTAATATTGCTCGATCCGGTGCGGGACGGGCGGATCGGCCGGGCCTGGATCAGCGGCGTCTGCCCGGCATTGGTCACGGTCACGGACGAATGCCATCAATTCGCCGACATCAAACATAATGATTCGGGGAGTCTTGAAAGTCGCCCGTATGGCAGCGCCCAGATCCTTTGGCGTGAAGGTGGCCTTGGCAGTCAATGGTCCATTGTTCGACTGGCCAACGTCAACGACGACTTTCGACGTTTTCGTTTGCTAACTCCGCTAGCCAAGTGCGGTACGGCCCAAGCCCAGCGAATCATTTACAGCGAACCGATTCCCGGAATCCCGAACTGGTGTCAGGTCGACTGTTTGTTTCAGGTCTACGACGCCCTGGGAATTGTCGAGCAAAATGAACCCGCCCCACCAGGCACTACAGGCTGGGCCAAGTGGCTACCCGATAGTCAAAAGTGGGAAGTCGTCCAACTGGGCGAGGGTTGTTGCGCCGGTTCCTCTGGGTCATCGAGCAGTTGGGGTTCGTCAAGTTCGTGGTCCTCCGGCAGTTCGTCTTACGGATCGAGTTCCAGCTCGTGGTCTTCTTCTTCCAGTGGATCATCGTCGGGATCGTCATCGGTTTCGTCGTCCGGTTCATCGTCAGGCTCGTCAGGCAGCAGTTCCTCTGGCAGTTCGGGATCATCGAGCAGCGGGCCAGACAGTTGCGTTCCGATTTACGAAACCGACGTGCGATGCGAAGCCGGTTTGCTGAACGTCTATCGACGTACGGTCTCGATCTGCCTCGAAGGGAGTTCGCTCCGACGCTACGAAGGACCCTGGATTTATTGGCATGGTGCCGGTTGCTGCAAATGCGATTGCACATCAAGTTCGTCGAGTGGCTCGTCATCTTGGAGCTCGTCGTTTAGTTCGTCGAGTGGCTCGTCTTCGTGGTCTTCGTCGTCTGGTTCAAGCAGCGGATCATCATCGAGCAGCATTCCGGTTTGCACAGGCGGGCGAATCTGGAATGGGTCGCAGTGCGTGTGCCCGCCCGGCATGGTCTGGAACCCGATTGCGGCCGTTTGTGTCGCAGTGGAATGACAAAATCGGAGAGGTACAAAATGAAAGTATTCGTGGTGGGCTATCCGGGCGACCTTGGCGGTGCTTGCACCGAACTTTGGCACACGATCAAGCTGTGGCGCAAGTTCGATCTGTCGGTGCATTTGATTCCAACGGGGAAACCATCGGTCAGGTGGCGATCGCTTGTCGACTCCATCGGTTGCCAGACACATGAAGCGACTCCTGAGCAACTGGAAACGCTCGAAGAGCTTCCCGGATCAGCCGTCATCAGTTTCTGCAATTCAGAATTCCTCGCGCAGGCCCGCCGGTTTCGCGAGCTCGGCTGTAAACTAATCTGGGTAAACTGCATGACCTGGCTGTTCGAAGCGGAACGGAAAATCTACTCAGAGCAGGGATTGTTCGACGCCTTTGTTTTTCAGTCTGAATTTCAGAAAGCCGAACTTGAATCGCAACTAACCACGTTTGGTTACACACCAGATTCGGGGCATTTGATTCACGGCGCGTTCGACGTCGATGAACAGGCTTTCGCTCCGCGCAGGCACGAAGCCAACGATACGTTTGTCATTGGCCGGATGGCTCGGCCCGATCTCGACAAATGGTCCAGCAACACGTGGCCAATCTACAACTCGATCCAGTATGCGAACAAACGAGCCATGATGCTGGGAGTCGACGAACGCATTCATGAAAAGCTTGGCCCGACGCCACCTTGGGCCGATTGTTTGCTACCGATGGCGATTCCCGTCGAGCAGTATCTGTCGAACCTGCATTGTCTGATGCCGATCAACGGAGGAGCCCGCGAGAACTGGCCCCGCTCCGGTCTCGAGGCAATGGCTGCCGGCGTCCCCATTGTCACACAGAATGAATGGGGCTGGCGTGAAATGATCACACATGGCGAGACGGGATTCCTGGCCAACAACGACTGCGAGCTGGCACACTTCACCGCGTTGCTCGCGCACGACGAGAACCTTCGGCAGCGAATCATTCGAGTGGCGCATGATCGCCTCGTTCACGAACTGGCCAATCCCAAAGTGATCTGGGAGGCCTGGAAGCGACTGTTCCGATCCGTGGGCCAGTACGTCAGCGACGTCGATGGCACCGCACACGCACACACCTACGCAGGGACGCTTGGCGTCGAGGCGTTCGCATGAGCACGATTCCAGACTACACCCCCAAGAGCAATGAAGCCGAGTGGCACATCACCTATCGCTGTGATCTGGCATGTCCCAATTGCAACCGGCTCTGCTTCCTGCCACCGACCACGGCGGACATGACGCTCGATGATGCCCACGAGTTCAATCGGCAGGCGAGTGAACTGAACTGGTTCCCTAAGATCGTGATTCTTGGCGGCGAGCCGACGCTGCATCGTGACCTGTTCGAGTTCATTGAAATTGCCAACGAACTGAGTCCCGGTCGGGTCGAGGTTTGGTCGAACGGCTATCGCGACGCGGCTAAGCAACAGTTAGCTCGAATTCGTGAGGAAGGAAAAGCCATTGTCTGCGAAGAGACGATCAAAGCCGACGGTTGCATGGTCTTGCCGCAGGCGGACTTCTTCCTCGCACCCATAGACTTCGGTGTCATCAATCATCGTCCCTGCCACAACCACGCCGCGATCGGCTGCGGCATCTCCGTCGACGCCGGTGGCTACGCGGCTTGCTCGATCGGCGGAGCGATCGACAGTGTGCTCGATCTCAAGTTGCGTACTCAGACACTCAAAGAACTATTCGATCCAGAGTTCGCTTACCGAACGACTTGCTCGCTCTGCGACGTCTGCGGACGGGAACTGGGGATTACCAGTCACCACATCGCCAAGAGCCAGGTCATGCATGGATCGCTGATGTCGCCGACCTGGCAAGCGGCGGTTAAACGGATCGAGGAGCGCAAGAAAAAGGAGGAGTCGCCATGAACCCGTTCGCGACCCACATGCCGTTACTACTGGCCTGTCTGCGGCACACCAGTGGTCCGGTGCTGGAGCTTGGCAGCGGTTGGTTTAGCACTCCGTTGGTCGCAGCCTTCGCGACGGATCGGTTGGTGCGCACCATCGAGACCAATCCGCAGTGGTACAACCACGTCTCCGGCCTCGCCACCTTTCAGCCAATTACTCATCACCGTCATCAGTTCATCTATGTGCCGGACTACAACGACGCTCCGATGGATGACCACCAGTGGTCGGTCGTATTGCTCGATCACGAACCGCCGCCACGTCGCGGAGTTGATGCCTTGCGGCTCAAGGATCGTAGCCAATTGATCATCGGTCACGATTCGGAGCACCCGGATTACGGCTACGGCCCGGCGTTTGACACATTCAAGAATCGCTTCACTCTCTCGAGCGTCTTTCCCTGGACCACGGTCGTCAGTGACACCGATCCGCTCGACTGGATCGCCGACGCTCTCAAGCCACTATGGTGATTCTATGAAGCTTGCAGCTTTATGCTGTACTTACCTTCGCCCCGCAGGACTCGGCCAATTGATCGAGTGCTTCCTGCGGCAGGACTATCCACGCGAGCTGCGGGAACTGGTGATTCTCGATGACGCCGGCCAGTACGAAAACCAAGCTGGAGATGGATGGCGGCTGGTTTCGATTCCGAGTCGTTTCCGGTCTTTGGGCGAGAAGCGGAATGCCTGTGCCGCACTAGCATCCCCTGATGTCGAGGGGTTCCTGGTCGCCGACGACGATGACATCTACTTGCCGCATTGGTTTCGCACACAAGCCGAATCCCTACAAAAGGCGGATTGGTCGCGACCAGGACTCGTGCTTGTGGAACACAACGACGGCCTGCGCGAATGCGATACCGGAGGCTTGTACCACGGCGGGTGGGCGTTTCGACGCGAAGCATTCTATCGAGTGCGGGGTTACGGTCCCCACAACAATGGCGAAGATCAGGAACTTGCCGGTCGAATGTCACAAGCGGGCGTCACAGAAATCGACCCCTGCAAGTTTGCCGATCCGTTTTACGTCTATCGGTACGACAACAACAGTTACCACCTCAGTTACCTCGATGATCGAGGCTATCGCGAACTCGGAAATGGCAACGAGCGCAAATCACCGACGACCATTCCAATCGGCTGGTCTCGCGACTGGGACAAGCTACCGGTAATTCGCCGATACACTTTCGCACCGCACGTAAACCCGGTCGATGACAAAATGAGAGTTGAACTGATCGGGCCGGTCGACCATCCCGGCGGGAACGGTCCATCCAATGGGATGTACGCATTGCAAAAGGAACTGCGAAAACGAATCGACAACGGGCTCGACTGGCTTTCGATCAAATCGTTACCAGTGAGCAAGGGTGCATTACCATGGTTTTGGAATTGGAACGATCGCCGCTACGCGATGTGGTGGGTTGCCGAAGGCCTGCCGTTCATCCAGGGACCGAACATGCTGTTCACTCATTCCGGAAGTCCGCGAATCGACCGCGAAGAATGCGCATTGCTCGACGCATCCAATTGCCGTGCGATGTTTTGTCATTCCGAATGGTATCGCGACCTGATCGCCAAGCATCGAGGTCCAGAAAACAAGTCCGAAATCGTCATGTGGCCGTATCCAATCGACCCGTGGCCGGGCGAACCGTTACCAGACAAATATGATCTGTTGATCTACGCCAAGAATGGCCATCGGCCACAATTGCTCGAACACCTGGCTGAACTATTCCCACGGCACATTCAGATCCACTACGGTCGCTACCGCCGGGAAGAGTTGTTCGAGGCGGCCCGTCGCTCGCGAGCTTGTGCCTACCTGGCTGACGACGACCACGGGCCGTTGGCACTTCAGGAGATTTTGCTGGCTGGTTGCCCCACGGTTGGTGTCCGCACAGGAGCGTCGTTCGTCCGCGACGGTGTGACCGGCTTCGTGGTAGAACGACTGCCACCTGGTCGGCAGTGCGTCGAGAACGACGCCGACCAACTTGCCCTGGCGGTCTACCTCGACGCCCTCGCCAGATCCCAGAATCTGGACCGCCACGGCGTCCGGGCGGCGGCTGAGCAGAGGTTCGGCAACCAGAACATTCCCTCGGCCATTCTTGCCACGCTTGATTCCAGCCGGGCTTGCCGCTAAACGGCAGGCAGTTTCACCATTCTTCCTATCCGCCCTATTTTTCCGTGTCCCTGCGGCATGATTCTCTGCAGCTAGCAAATCGACTATGATGCTCCTGCATCACTTGGGATGGATTGGACAACTTTCATCGAGCGTGGAACTCTCGAAGTTGGTTTTCTGCCAGCCACGCTAGGAGTTTCTGATGAATGTTATTTCCGAAGACCGTTGGCTATCGCTCGAAGAGATCGCAAACTACTTGGGAATCAAACGCGATACGGTCTACAAGTGGATCAACCGCAAGAACATGCCAGCCCACAAGGTCGGTAGCTTGTGGAAGTTCAAGAGAGACGAAATCGATGAGTGGGTTAGATCCGGTGAGGCACGAATCACGAGTGACTCGCCAAAGCCAAGATAGTGAAACGCCAATTTTGGAAACGTATTCCAGTGCACGGAGCAGGATGGTGAGAAAGGACTCTTTTGCCTTCGGCAACGGCAATTCGAGAGTAGTAGCAACCTATGAAGCTGATTCCAAACATCGGAAACGACCGCGTTCTCGACGAGCTTAGTGATTGCCTCACCGAGCAGTCGACGCTGGACATCGCCACGCCTGCTTTTTCTCTTTTCGCTTTTGCTGAAATCCAGCATCTCCTCAAAGCTCTTGAATCTAGTCGAATTGCAATTCCTGCTTCCGCTCAAAATGAGCTGCAAATTTTAGGTGGCGATGCAGATCGCGCTTTCCGCAACCAACTCAATACTCGCTGGCTGGCCAAAAAATGTTCTGAGTGGATTAACGCTAAAGTTGCGATTCGAGAGGTTCAAGGCTCGCTGCCCCAATGCCTGCTGGTTGCCAGCCATCCCCAAACGGAAAAGCGTCGTGTCGTAACCGGCAATTGTCCCTTTACGTCCGATGGGCTTGGCATCACTTCAGGCAATCAATTCAGTCTTGTGCAGTCATCAGAGCGAGAAGACGAGTGGGCGATGTTTTCGTCCTGGTTCTCAAGCATGTGGAATAGCTTGCCAAACACCTCCGATGCGAAAGGCAAGCTTCTCAAGCAACTACAGGAATTGATTGAACCCAAATCCCCTTCACTGGCTTACTACCTGATTCTCTTCCACCTTTTCAAAAACCTCGGAGTCGAGCTGGACGAGGAACGCATTGTCAAGTCTGCTACTGGAATTCGTAACACGACGGTCTGGAAGAAGCTTTTCAAGTTCCAACGTGATGGCGTCATCGGCGCGATTGACAAGTTAGACCGATTTGGCGGTTGTATCATTGCGGACAGCGTAGGCCTCGGAAAAACCTTTGAGGCGTTGGCGGTGATCAAGTACCACGAGTTACGCAACGACCGCGTGCTGGTACTGGTGCCGAAGCGCCTTCGCGACAACTGGACGCTCTACAAGGCGAATGACCGCCGGAATATTCTAGCCGCAGACCGCTTCAATTACGACGTGCTGAACCATACCGACCTCTCACGCGACGGCGGTATGTCGGGCGATATCGACCTCTCGCACGTCAACTGGGGCAATTACGATCTGGTAGTCATCGACGAATCGCACAACTTCCGGAACAAGAAGACGCCGCGAGCTGGTGGTGAAACTCGCTACGACAGACTGATGCATCGCATCATTCAGCAAGGCGTCAAGACCCGAGTGCTGATGCTATCCGCCACACCGGTGAACAACCGGCTGGCTGATCTGCGAAATCAAATTGCCTTTGCGACCGAAGGGGACGATACCGCGCTCGTTGATCACGGCATCGAAAGTATCGACGCGACCACGCGGCTCGCCCAAAAACAGTTCAATCGTTGGCTGGCACTAGAAGACAAAGATCGCACCTCGACGCGTTTGATGGATATGCTCGGCTTCGACTATTTTACGCTGCTAGATCTGCTCACCATCGCACGCTCCCGAAAACACGTTGAGAAGTACTACGGCACGGTCGAAACCGGCCGCTTTCCGGATCGTCTCAAGCCGATCAACATCAAGCCTGACGTGGACTGCGCCGGTCAGTTTCGCTCGATCCGCGACATCAACACCGAGATTCGCCGTCTAAATCTCGCGTCCTACGCCCCGCTGCGATACGTTTTGCCCCACAAACAGGCGGCCTACGATGCCAAGTACAGCACCGAGATTCGCGGTGGAGAGGGGTTTTTCCGGCAGGTTGACCGCGAAGAGAGCCTGATCCACCTGCTCCGCGTGAATGTGCTCAAACGCATGGAGAGTGCGGTCTCGTCGTTCGCCCTGACGTTGCAACGGCAACTTGCCGATGTCGAAGCGACACTCGCTCACATCGAGGCCCACGACGAGACCTTCGAAGAACTCGATATTACTGATGTTGATCTCGATGACCCTGCTGTAGAGAGCTTGCTGGTTGGGCGCAAAGTCAAGGTGCTGCTCCAGGACGTTGATCTTGTTCGCTGGAAGCAAGACTTGATCGAGGATCGCAATCGTCTGGCAACGCTTCATTCAGCCGCCCGTCAGGTTAATGCAGGCCGGGACGCAAAGCTCGAAGCACTGCGAGAAGTGATTGAGTCCAAATGCAGCAATCCCATCAATCCCGGCAATCGCAAGGTAATTGTCTTCACGGCGTTTGCCGACACCGCCAAGTACCTCTACGAACACCTGGCTCCATGGGCGCAGAAACACCTTGGAGTGCATAGCGCCCTCGTCACTGGTGCTGGCCGAAACCAAACGACGCTGCCCAACCTTCGCAAAGATCTTGGTAGCATTCTCACTACATTCTCGCCGCGTTCCAAGGAACGCCCCGAAGATATGGCCGGCGAAGGTGAGCTGGATCTGTTGATCGCTACCGACTGCATCAGCGAAGGGCAGAATTTGCAGGACTGCGACTACCTGATCAACTACGACATTCACTGGAACCCGGTCCGCATCATTCAGCGGTTCGGTCGCATCGACCGTATTGGCTCACCGAATTCTCGTATTCAGCTAGTCAACTTCTGGCCCAACATTGAACTCGAGGAGTATATCAACCTCGAACAGCGGGTCAGCGGTCGGATGGTGCTGCTCGATATTTCGGCCACTGGCGAAGAGAACCTGATTGAACAGCAGTCTGGCAATCAGATGAACGACTTGGAGTACCGGCGCAAGCAGTTGCTCAAATTGCAAGATGCCGTTATCGATCTGGAGGACCTCTCCAGTGGCGTTTCCATCGCCGACCTGACACTTACCGACTTTCGAATCGACTTGGCCGGTTTTCTCCGCGAACATCAACAGGCGCTCGAGAATCTGCCGCTCGGGACATTCGCCGTGACGACACCGACGGATGACGATTCCGCTATCGATCCGGGTGTTATCTTCTGCCTCCGTGCGGCTGGCGAATCTGCCGAGAAGTCGTTTGAGCCCGGCTATCCCCTCGCACCGCACTATCTGGTGCATGTTGGCGTCGATGGAGCGACACTTCTGGCGTTCCCTCAGGCCAAGCAAATTCTCGACCGACTGCGGCGGCTCTGCGTCGGACGCGACCTGCCAGACGCCGAGGCAGTTGCCACCTTTGACCGGTCCACCCGAAACGGTGAAGACATGAGTGCAACACAAAAGTTGCTCGCTTCGGCAGTCGCCTCGATCGCAGGAAAGAGTCAAGAACGCGCGGTGGCGAGCCTATTCAATCCCGGTGGTACACATGTTGGCAAGGGTGAGTACGCTGGCATAAACGACTTCGAAGTAGTCGCATTCCTCGTTCTCGTACGGGAGGCGACTGCATGAACACCACCGAAATCATCGCTGCGCTCGATCTGCCGCCTACCGCTCTTGTCGGCCAACGGGTAGCCAAAAAACTCCTGATCGATAACGGAGCGGCCACGGCAGCAGACAAACGGCGAATCAACGACGGTATCGAGGAGCTCACTTGGGTCGCGGCTTTGAAACCAAACAGCATTGGGGTTCCTTCATTTCGTGATGATGTTCGGGAATATTTGGAAATCGCTGTCCTGTTGCTCGTCCTTCGCCCGGCGGCCAAAGCTGCGCGTCTGATCGAGCTTATTCACCGCGCCATCCCGTATCCGGTGCTCCTGGTGTCAGCCCAAGGCGAGTCCATCGGAATCTCGATGGCAAACAAGCGGTTCTCCCAAAATGAAGCTGGCAAGATGGTCCTCGACGACGGCGTCACTGAATGTGCCTTGGTAGACCATTCGGAAACCCCAAGCCTGCTGAAGAGCCTCGATTTGACGTTACAACCTCGTGCTCATCTGTTCGCTCTCTATCAAGGCTTGCTGGCGTGCCTGGAGGCGTTTCGAGCAGCACAAATTACCGGACGACTCGAAGTACCAACCGACCCGGCAAGTCAGGAAACCCGTCGCCAAGCTCTTGCTGAATATTCGAGGCTCGAACGTGAGATCGCGACGCTTCGCGCCCAAGCGGAAAGAGAAAAACAAGTCAATCGACGCGTCGAGCTTAATCTCGAAGTGAAACGGTTGAAAACCGAATTAGCAGCCACCAAGCAACTACTGACCGAGAAATCATCATGAAGATCTCGAATATCCTTGACCATATCGACAGTGGCCACATGGCCTTGCCCGAGTTCCAACGGGGTTACGTGTGGAATCGTGACCAAGTGCGTGGCCTGTTCGGTTCGCTCTATCGACGCCATCCAGTTGGTGGCCTGCTGGTTTGGGCCACCGAGTCAAAGACAGCGACGCATCGTGGCGATGGCCCGTTGGCCGCCGGCGTGGTAAAGCTCCTGCTCGATGGCCAACAGCGGATGACCTCACTCTACGGCGTCGTGCGCGGCAAGCCACCCAAGTTCTTTGACGGCAATGCCACGGCGTTCACAGGCCTTCGCTTTCACCTCGACACCGAAACCTTTGCCTTCTACCAACCACAGAAAATGCAGGGGGACGCGCTCTGGATCGATGTTACCGAACTGATGCAGCGGGGCACGACTGGCCTTGGTGATTTTGTCGCCCGACTCAGCCAACAGCCGACACTCGCACCGAAGCTGGGTGAGTACGTTGGTCGGTTAAGTCGATTGCTTGGCATTGTCGACGTCGACTTGCACATCGAAGAGGTTACCGGCGCGGACAAGTCGCTCGACGTCGTCGTGGACATTTTCAACCAGGTCAACAGCGGAGGCACCAAGCTTTCCAAAGGCGATCTCGCGCTGGCCAAGATCTGCGCGGAATGGCCCGATGCTCGAGATCAAATGAAAAAGTCCATCAAGGGCTGGGCCGATAATGGATACCACTTCAACCTCGATTGGTTGTTGCGATCGGTGAACACCGTGCTCACTGGTGAGGCGAAGTTCAACTTCCTCCACGACAAGAGCGCGGAGGAGGTGCAGGACGGCCTGAAGCGGGCGGTCAAACGCGTCGATACCTGCCTCAACCTGATTGGCGGACGGCTGGGGCTGGACCACGATCAAGTGCTGTTCGGCCGGTTCGCAATTCCCGTGATGGTGCGGTATCTCGATCAGCGTTCCGGTGCGCTCGACGCTAAGGAGCGTGACAAGCTGCTCTTCTGGTTTGCCCACGCAGGCATGTGGGGCCGCTTTTCTGGTTCCACCGAATCGTTTATCGACCAGGACTTGGCTGCCCTGGAAGGCCCTGACGGTGGGCTGGATAAACTACTCTCACAACTCCGCTTGTGGCACGGCGGACTGCGGGTCGAGCCGGGCCACTTTTCCGGCTGGAGCCTTGGTGCACGTTTTTACCCCGTCCTGTACCTGCTGACACGGATGGGTGAGGCCAAGGACTGGGGAACGGGCTTGGCGCTCAAGGCCAGCCTGCTGGGCAAGAACAGCAAGCTGGAAATGCACCACATTTTTCCGAAGGCCCAACTCTACAAACTCAAACACAAACGGCCCGAGGTCAATGCGCTGGCCAACTTCTGTTTCCAGACCAAAGAGACCAACCTGGAAATCAGCGATCGTCTGCCGGAGGAATACTTTCCCGTCTTCGAGAAAAGGCATCCGGGGGGATTGGCGTCGCAGTGGATTCCGAATGAGCCCAAGCTTTGGAAAATCGAGAATTTCAACGAGTTCCTGGAGGCACGCCGCGAACTCCTGGCGGCGGAGGCCAACAAGCGACTGGCCGAGCTTCTGCATGGCGACCTGAGTTGGCTGGAAGGCGCGGCCAAGCCCGCAATCGCGGTCTCGCCCAGCTCGATCGCTGGTGGCATAACCAGTGAGGCGGAAGAAGAGGAGCTCGAAAGTCTGAACGAATGGGTTCAATCACTCGGGTTACCGCGAGGTGAGCAATCGTACGACTTTGCTGATCCAGCCAGTGGCGAGCAGCAAGCGATCTTTGATTTGGCGTGGCCCAACGGCATTCAGGAGGAGCTCAGCCAGCCTGTCGCAGTCCTGCTCAACGAGAGCCCCGAGACGATCACCATTGCCAGTCGTGCTGGCTTTCGTTGTTTCACAACAGCGCACGACTTCAAAGAATACGTCCAGCGGGAAATTCTGGCGGATGAAAACGCGCCAGCTCCGTTGACGGATTTTCAAGCATAGAGATTCAACCAGTTTTTAGGGAATAAAGATGATGAAGAAACTCACCGCGAGCGACCCAGAAACCAAGTCGGCTGACGTCGTCGCTGAAAACATCGAGCAACTCATGTCGCTCTTCCCGGAGGCCTTCACAGAGGGGAAGCTCGACTTTGAAGTCCTGAAGCAGCTTCTTGGCGGCGCGGTCGAAGAGCGGGAAGAGAAGTATGGCCTCAAATGGCATGGAAAACGCCGGGCGCGGCAGCTCGCGCTCACTCCCAGCACTGGCACGCTGCGCCCATGTCCCGATGAGAGTGTCGATTGGGATACGACGCAGAATTTGATGATCGAGGGGGACAACCTCGAAGTTCTAAAACTTTTGCAGAAGAGCTACGCGGGCAAAGTAAAAATGATATATATTGACCCACCCTACAACACTGGCAATGACTTTGTGTACCCCGATAATTACGAAGATAATCTTGCAACATATCTTCGCTACACCGGTCAATTAAGCGAGGAGGGACTAAAGCTCTCTACGAATACCGAAGCGTCAGGGCGTTTTCACACAAACTGGTTAAACATGATGTATCCGCGCCTCCGAATGGCGAGGAACTTATTGACCAACGACGGCATCATCTTCGTGAGCATCGATGATTCCGAACTTAACAACGCTTCGCTAATACTCGACGAAATCTACGGTGCCGAGTGCTTTCGCGGCTGCATCGTTCGGGCTACTGGAACGACTACAGGGCAGGATAGTGGCGGCCTCGGTCAATCGTTCGACTACGTGCTCTGCTATTCACGCGATCCCGATACTCAGCTCCACGGCCTACCGTTGGACGAGGATGACGAGAAGCGGTTTCAAGGCGAAGACGCAAAGGGAAAGTTCTCAGTTTTGCAGTTACGCAAGACTGGCAACGCCGACCGACGCGAAGACCGACCGTCAATGTTTTACCCATTGAAAGCCCCAGATGGCTCTACAGTGTTTCCTATCGGCCCAGGAGGTTACGAGAGCCGGTGGCGGTTCGGGCCCGAAAAGTACAAGGAGAATCTTGAAAGCGACATGATCGTTTGGAAACAGGTGGAACGAGATGGCAAGGAGGTTTGGCAGCCATATGTAAAATTCTATCTCGAGGGTCGAACCAAACGCCCCTCACCCTTATGGGACGACATCGACGGAAATAAGAAAGCCACGATCGAATTGCGCGAGCTTTTTGGTGATAAAGCGTTCAGCAATCCGAAGCCTACCGCACTGATACATCGTTTGATTCAGATTACATTTGGAGAACAAATTGAGGGCGTCATTCTTGATTTCTTTGCGGGATCGGGAACTACCGCCCAAGGGGTTATCGTCCAGAACGCAGCTCAGTCCGCGCGCCGCCGTTACATATTGGTACAGCTGCCTGAAGTTATTGACAGTTCCGACAAAGCCCAAGCAATTGCAGCAGGCATTTGCGACAAGCTTAAACGCCCGCGTAACTTGGCGGAAATAACAAAAGAAAGACTACGGCGTGCCGCGAAGCTGGTGGCCAAGGAGAAACCACTCTTCAACGGCGACCTCGGCTTTCGCGCCTTTAAACTCGATTCCAGCAACATTAACACCTGGGACCCTGATCGGGAGAACCTTGGTCAGGCACTTCTTGATTCGATGGAGCACATTAAATCCGACCGCGAAGACAACGACGTTCTTTACGAGCTGCTCCTGAAGTTGGGCCTTGATCTGTGTGTGCCCATCGAGCAGAGGACCATCGCCAAAAAGGTCGTCCACAGCATTGGGGCTGGTGCTCTGATGGTGTGTCTCGCAACCAAAATTTCCCGCGATGACGCGGAACCGCTGGCACTAGGCATCATCGAGTGGCACAAGCAACAGAACCCCGCTGGCGAGAGCACCGTCGTCTTCCGCGACAGCGCCTTCGCCGACGACGTCGCCAAGACCAACCTGGCCGCCATCCTCCAGCAGCATGGCCTCGAAAACGTACGGAGCCTGTAGCCGGATATTTCTCGGAAGTGAACATGGCCAAGAAAAAAACAACAAAGCGCATCAAGAAAGTCGTCAATCGCGGTAAGCCCGCGAAGAAGGCTACCGCTGCGTGCGATGTGAAAACCAAAAAGCCAAAACCCAACGACTCCAAAGCGTCGAATAAGCTGCCTAAAACTCAGAAGAAGGCCGCGAAGAAAGGGCAGGCCATCGCGGCAAAGCGAAAGGCGACGGGGACTCATCCAGTTACTGCCAAGAAAAAGACTGCAAACAAGGGCGTAAAGGCTCAGTCAGCCGGACGAAAGAAGAAGGTCGGAGCCGCCACGGTCAAGCGAACTAAGTCGCGTCTGACGACAGCGAAATTACGGAAAACGATTAAGGGCAACAAAAACACAACGAAAACGACTTCGGTGCCGGCGTATTTGGTGAAGCCCACGAAGGCGTCGAAGTCCACTCACGATTCTGGAAGCACAGTAATGAAACTCCATTTTGAACCCAATCTCGATTACCAGCACGCGGCAATCAAAGCCGTATGTCACCTATTTCGCGGCCAAGAGATTTGTCGCACCGAGTTTACGGTTACAACGCGTGCGGTCGGCGGCGCAATGCTACCCGGCATGGAAAGTGATCTGGGTATTGGCAATCGTCTGTTGCTCTTGCGCGACGAGATTCAGGAGAATTTGTCTCGCATTCAATTGGCAAACTGCTTACGTCCGACAGTTTTGCCGGAAGGGAACGAATTGAGGGGCGGCGACTTTACTGTCGAGATGGAGACCGGCACTGGTAAGACTTATGTGTACCTGCGGACCATTTTCGAGCTAAACCGCCGCTACGGGTTCACCAAGTTTGTCATCGTGGTCCCCTCAGTGGCGATCAAAGAGGGAGTCTATAAGTCGCTCCAGATTACTGATGAGCACTTTCGTGGCCTTTATGCAAATGTGCCATTCGAGTATTTCATTTACGATTCCAGTAAGCTCGGTCAGGTGCGCAACTTCGCCACTAGCCCACAGATTCAAATAATGGTGATGACCGTCGGGGCTATCAACAAATTTGGTGACGAACAGGAGCCTCAAACTGACGAAGCGGACGACACCGCCCGGCGGGAGAAATCTAAGAATGTGATGTATCGCCCCAACGAAAAAACCGGCGGCGAAAAACCCATCGATTTGATTCAGGCGACGCGCCCCATACTCATCGTTGACGAACCGCAGAGCGTGGAAGGCGGTCTAGAAGGAAAGGGCAAGAAAGCCATGGCGCGGATGAACCCGCTATGTAGCCTGCGATACTCCGCGACGCCCAAAGAGGCGCATCATATGGTCTATAAGCTCGATGCGGTGGACGCATATGATCGCAAGTTGGTCAAACAGATCGAAGTCGCAGCGGCCTCTGTGGAGGGTGGGCATAACAAGGCATATGTGAGGTTCATCGCGCCGGTATCCCGCGGCAAGAGTATCGTCGGTGCCAAAGTAGAACTGGATATTGCCACCGCGCACAGCGTCATCCGAAAAACGGTCACCGTGGCACCGCTCGATAGGCTCGAAGAGGTCACTAAACGGGAAATCTACCGGGACTACATCATCGGGCAGGAGATCCGGGATGCCAAGGACAGCAAGTTCATGGAGCTGCGCTTTCCCGGTGGCGAACAATATCTCCGTCCAGGCGAAGCTTACGGCGACGTAGACGCTCTGGCGGTACAGCGACAGATGATCCACCGCACTATCAAGGAACACCTGGACAAGGAGAAACGTTTACGCCCGCAAGGCATTAAGGTGCTGAGCCTGTTCTTCATCGATGCTGTTGAGAAGTATCGTCAATACGACTCCGACGGCAACCCGGTGAAGGGCGACTACGCCCGCATCTTCGAACAGGAGTACGGCCGCCTCGCTAGACATCCCGACTACCAGACACTCTTCAAAGAAGTCGATCTTGCGACCGCCGCCGAGGATGTCCACAACGGATACTTCTCGATCGACAAGAAGAAGGTGGGCAGCAAGACGGTGGAAGTTTTCAAGGACACTAAAGGCGCCTCTCAGGCCGACGATGACACCTACAGTTTGATCATGCGTGATAAGGAGAAGCTGTTGAGCCTTGATACGCCGCTGAAATTCATCTTTTCCCATTCCGCGCTGCGTGAAGGCTGGGACAACCCGAATGTCTTTCAAATCTGCGCATTACGGGAGATGGCTTCCGAGCAGCAACGGCGGCAAACGATTGGTCGAGGGCTTCGATTGTGCGTGAACCAAGACGGCCAGCGCCTGCGCGGCTTCGAGATCAACACGCTGACCGTGATCGCGACCGAGAGCTACGAAGAGTTTGCCGAGAAACTCCAGAAGGAAATCGAGGAAGAAACCGGAATCCGCTTCGGAATCGTAGAAGAGCACCAGTTTGCAGCCATTTCCTGGGAAGGAGCCGATGGAGAGCGAAAGTCATTTGGCTTCGATCAGTCGAAGGCATTGTGGACCCACCTCAAGGAATCGGGTTACATCGACGGACGCGGCAAGGTGCAGGATGCACTGAAAAAAGCGTTGGCCGACGAAACGCTAGTATTGCCGCCGGAGTTCAAAGAGCACGCACCGCAGGTCAAGCAAATCCTGCGCAAGCTCGCTGGCACATTGGAGATCAAGAATGCTGATGAGCGGAAGCAGGTCAAAACGCGACAGGCGGTGCTCAACAGCGAAGAGTTCAAAGCGCTGTGGAATCGGATCAAGCACAAGACGACCTACCGGGTTCAGTTCGACAACGAGAAACTGATCGAAACCTGCATCTCGGCGATCAAGAAGGCTCCACCAATCTCCAAAACTCGCCTCCAATGGCGCAAGGCCGACCTCGCCATCGGCCGGGCTGGCGTCGAGGCCAGTGAAACCACTGCGTCAGCGCCGATCGTCTTGGAGGAGAACGACATCGAGCTACCAGACTTGCTGACGGACCTTCAGGACAAGACGCAGCTAACGCGCAAAAGCATCACTCGCATTCTGAACGAAAGCGAGCGGCTCGATGACTTCAAACGTAATCCGCAACAGTTCATTGAGCTGGCGGCGGAGGCCATCCAGCGTGCCAAGCGCCTTGCGGTCGTCGACGGCATCAAGTATCAGCGGTTGGGCGATGAAGAGTACTATGCGCAGGAGCTGTTCGAGACCGAGGAGCTGACCGGCTATCTCAAGAACATGCTGACCGCCACAAAATCGGTGCACGAGCACGTGATCTATCAGCAAAACACAGAGGCCGCGTTCGCCCAGGAACTAGAGAAGAACGAAGCGATCAAGGTCTACGCCAAATTGCCCGGCTGGTTCAAAGTTCCAACCCCGTTGGGAACGTACAACCCCGACTGGGCCGTGCTTGTCGAGAAGGACGGGACCGAGCGGCTATTCTTTGTGGTCGAAACCAAGAGCAGCCTCTTTGATGACGATCTTCGCGATCGGGAAGGCGCCAAAATTGAATGTGGCAAGGCTCATTTCGCGGCGTTATCGGTTGGTGAAAACCCTGCCAAATATGTGTTGGCGACCAAGGTCGATGATCTTTTTGCCAATGATTGAGTCGTTGTATCCGGCGCACAGTTTAAAACGACGAGCGTATTCAGTTAAAATCGCAAAGGTGACTGGCAAGCTATTAAAGACGAACGCCGAGGTAATCAATGCGGTACATCGATGGCGAACTCAGGTTTTCTCCTAGTGATCTGACTCGATTCTTGGAGTCAGAGTATGCGTCATGGATGGATCGCTGGTGGGTCGAGAACAATCATAACGAACAACTAAATTCAGCGATTAGCAGATCTGATAAACACGGCAATTGTCGACCGAACGAAGACGATGAGAAACTTGAGTTAATTGCTAATAAAGGGCTGGAACACGAAGAGCAATTTCTAAAAACACTCGCCGAAGAAGGACGAAGGATTACTTCAATCGCCTCCGGCACGGACAGTATCAGACTGACACACGATGCTCTTGCTGACGGCCCCGACGTCATCTACCAAGCGCATCTCGTCTACCAAAACCTAGGCGGCTATGCTGACTTTCTCATTCGAGTTTCAGGCGAGTCTGGCCTTGGGGATTATCACTACGAGGTATGGGACACGAAGCTCGCCAAATCGGCGAAGCCTTACTTTGTAATTCAGCTATGTGCATATGCGGATCTACTGGAGAAGGTCCAGGGACGAAGGCCAAAAGCGTTTGAGGTTGTTCTGGGCACGAAAGAACGGGTCAGATTCGAAACAGACAAATATTTCTACTACTACCGCGCCTTGTTGGATTCGTTTCTCGCTTTTCAGGGGATGTTTGATATTGAACGTGTTCCGCATCCGGGTGACTACAGCAATCATGGACGTTGGAGCAACTACGCAGAAAGCATTCTTGAATCGACAGATCACCTCAGCAAAGTGGCAAACATCTCACGCGTTCAAATCCAGAAGCTTGAGGCCGCTGGAATTACTACCCTTAAGAATTTAGCTCGGACAACACTTGAACACGTTCCGAAGATCGCGCCAGAGACATTTGAAAAGCTGAAGCGGCAAGCGCGATTGCAGTCCGAATCCGTTGGAAAAGACCGGCCATGCTATGAAGTGCTCAACAACCGCCTCGAAGTTCCGCAGGGACTGGAGTTGTTGCCCGCTGCGAGTACGCTGGACGTCTATTTTGATATGGAGGGCTTCCCCCTTTATGAAGGGGGACTCGAATACCTGTTCGGCGCGGTTTATGTTGAAAATGGGAAACCGGAGTTCATAGACTGGTGGGCTCACGACAAACATCAGGAAAAAAAGGCGTTTGAGGAATTCGTTGATTGGGTTCACGCGAGGTGGCAGGCCGACCCGTCAATGCACATCTATCACTACGCCGCCTACGAAGTCGCAACCCTCAGTCGACTCATGGGACAATTCGCTTCGCGCGAAGACAAGGTCGACGATTTGCTAAGAAACCAGGTCTTCGTTGACCTGTATACAGTTGTACGCCAAGGACTAGTGATGGGAACGCCAAGCTACTCCCTCAAGGACGTGGAACACGCTTACATGGACAAGCGGGAGGGACAAGTCACTACCTCAGGCGGTTCGATCATCGCGTATCACAACTGGATCACCAGTGGTGAAAGCGAAGACTGGCAACACTCGCCTATTCTGAAAGAGATTCGCGACTACAACGAAGTAGACTGCATTTCCACATGGAAGCTGGCAGAATGGCTGCGAGAGGTACAGCGGGATTCGGGCATCTCATTCATCTGCCGAAATGCAGAGTCAAACAAAGAAAATGAAGAGACTGAAAAAAAAGAACATCCAAACCAGCGTGCCTCGGCTTTGGCTCAGCAAATGCTGGAGGAAGTAGAGTCCACCGGACCTGGCGATGAAAGCTCCGCGATCAAGCAGTTGTTGGCTTGGCTACTCGAGTTTCATTGGCGCGAAGCAAAACCTGTCTTCTGGCGCAAACATGCCATGCACGAATTGACTGAAGCTGAGCTGATCGATGACTTCGATTGCCTTGGAGGTTTGTCGAGAACGGAAAAGCCCAAACGGCAGATTAAGCGATCATTTGGTTTTGAGTATTCCTTTGATGCAAACCAGGAAACCAAGCTACATGAAGGGTCTAAGTGTTTTTTTGCCCACGATTTGACCAAAAGCACTGAAATTGTCTATTTCGATGCTGACGAAGGATTGCTGGAAATCAAGCTTGGACCCAAAGCGCCGGAGCCGCCCCAAACGCTGGGCTTGATTCCGGATGAATATGTTTCGGCGCAAGTGATTGCGGACGCTGTCTACCGATATGTTGAGAGTTGGAATGAAGGAAAGATTCTTTCCCAAGCAGTTGATGACTTGCTTCACCAGCGCAGTCCCCGAATACAAGGCCAGGCCTCTAAGAATTTGATCCCGGACAAACAGCCGTTGCTTGAATCGACGATTGACGTTGTCTCTCAGATGGACAACACGCTGCTCTGCGTACAGGGACCTCCGGGAACAGGAAAAACGCATACGGCCGCTAGTGCCATTGTGGAACTCCTCCGGCAAGGGAAAAAGATTGCAGTCACGGCCAACGGTCACAAAGCAATTATTAATGTGCTGAAGAAGACTAGTGCACTAATGAGGGAGGCAGGTGCCCACTTTGAGTTGTACAAAGTCGGTGGTGAAGCTGATGAGCCGGCAATTGAAGAATTTGACCTGAAATTTGTCGAGCAATCCAAGGCCGTTGAGGGCCTTTTAGGTCAGGAACCATTGGTCGTTGGCGGAACAGCCTGGGTGTTCAGTCGCCCGGAGCTGGTTCGAAAGTTTGACTATTTGTTTGTGGACGAGGCTGGTCAATTTAGTCTTGCAAATGTCGTTGCAACGGGATGCTGCGCAAAAAACATCGTGCTTGTCGGAGATCAGATGCAATTGTCTCAGCCAACATTGGGGGCACATCCGGGCAACAGCGGGGTATCGGCGCTCGACTATTTTCTCGATGGTCGCCCGACTATTCCACCGGATCGCGGCATCCTATTAGACCAGTCATGGAGGATGCATCCCAATGTCTGCAGATTTGTTTCCGACGCACTTTATGAATCGCGTTTGAAGTCGCATCCGGACACGCAACTACAACGAATCTGTCTGGCGAACCGAAAGCTGATTGGTATTGAAGCCGGGATTGAGTTCATAGCCGTCGGACATGAGGGAAACCGGCAAAGCAGCTTGGAAGAAGTAGAACGGGTAAAACTACTGATGGAAAGTCTTGTCGGCTGCCACTATTTCGACTTTGCCGGAAAGAAGAGGGAACGTCTCAAAGTCGAAGATATACTGGTGGTTGCACCGTTCAACATGCAGGTCCGGCTTTTGAAGCAATACCTTGGCAGTGATGCTCGGGTCGGAACGGTCGACAAGTTTCAGGGACAGGAGGCGCCGGTCGTGATTGTGTCGCTCGGTTCCTCTTCGATTGAGGATTCGCCGCGCGGCGCACATTTTCTGTTGGACCCAAATCGACTGAATGTCGCAGTCTCGCGGGCCAAATCACTCGCCCTCGTGGTTGCAAGCCCTGCAATCGCCTTTGCCAAGTGCCGGTCGATTGAAGAAATGGAATTGGCAAATCTATTTTGCAGGCTTGTTGATTACGCGAGGATGAATTGAACCGACTTCTGAAAGAAAAAGTCTGATGATTTCCAAGACTCAATAGAATTTCTAATCTGGTGCTCTTTAGCGGCCGAGTGAAAGTCCATGCGGATTACATTCCCCAGCGTAGATGCTCGACTTCCGTAATATCGGCCCAACTATCAGGATGAGGGTTGATAGCGATCCCTCGCTATCTGAGCATTAGAGTCCCGAGACCTGCAAGTAACCGTTCACAGCTTGGAGAATACAAGCACGAAGCGCAAGCGAGTGACCTGTATCCAACGGCCCACTTGCTCGCGCAGCGTGCTTGTATTCCTATTCTACCGTGATAGACATCACCGAGTCGTGAGCGGTTACACCTGCAATCATGTGCCCTTGGTCGACAAAAAACGAGTTCGGCTATCTTCCTGAAACCGAAAACTTGGTCGAGACCGATACTGCCTTTCGACAGAGATGGTCAAAATTGACGCCGAATCAAATGAAGGGCGCAGAAGCGATCCAACAACGCTTCGTAAACCCACCGACGAAACCGGTTGTAAACGGTTTGCCATTTCCCGAATTCTTCAGGAAGGTCACGCCAAGGGCTGCCGGTATGCAACACCTACAGAATGCCGTTGATGATTTGCGATGGTGGCGAGTGACATACGGATCCGTCTCGCAAGGTCGTTAGCGAGATGCTGGATTTTGCCGCAATTTGATTGCTCACTTACCACGACCGTCTTGGCTTACGACTTACGATAGGGGGCGACGGCGACTCGAGCCCATGGAATGGACACGGTCGACAGGGGAGGTGTCTCGATTACTGTATCGTCACACGGCGTTGACACTGGGACACCTACGATTGGCACACAATTAGACATTAGACATATTAACTTGCAATCTCGGCCAGCACGAGACAAAAAAATCTACTTGTAACCATTAGTATGCCGGCAATCCGGAAACGTGGAGCAGCCCCAAAATTTTCCATTTTTGCCCTCACGCAAAACCATTTCCGCACCGCATTTGTAACAAGCAAACGGATGGTCGATGGTCATTCGACAATTTGGGAAATTCGAGCATCCATAAAACCTACCGTTCTTCCCTGTTTTTAGGACCATTGTTCCTTCGCATTCCTTGCGAGGACATTCAAGGTGACCGCCCACTTCCTCATGAATTTTCGGGACCGGTTCCTCGGCCGTTCGGATTGAGTCTGCTGGAGGAGCAACCGATTTCGATACGGCGTTCGCTCTTAGATCGGCATTTGAATTGGTTAGTTGGCCTGGCATTGCCGCCGAAATAGGCTCTGATGGTTTAACTGTTTTTGGAGGATTGGGAGCCAATACAGTTCGGCCGGATGTGCTAGATGGGACTTGCTGTATTGCTGCACTTGCCTGGCCCATTTTTTTGGCCTTGGACCTGATGAAAATCGCCATTGATGCATAAACAAAAAGCACAACTCCCAAGAAGATGACAATAGCCGCTGTCCGCTTGAGCGTATTCCACTGGTGTTCATCGGCTTTCTTGATAATAATTTTCGATTCATTTAACTTTTCGGCTTTATGCTTTTCGGCCTCGCGGATAATCCGATCCTGTTCACGTTTCGATTCATTTATTTCCGTTTGTCGTCGCGTCTCGGCTTCCTTGATAATAATTCTCGATTCATTTAACTTTTCGGCTTTATGCGTCTCGCCTTCTTTGATAATCCGATCCCGTTCAAGTCTTGTTTGTTCCAGCGCAACAATTCGCAGTTTCTCAATATGGGCTGTACGCTCCATTTCAAGACTCTCCAATTCAAGCTGCCTTTCGCGAAGTTGCCTTGTTGCCTGGTCCTTTTTTTGGAAGGCGTTCGCTTCAGTGATCTTGTGATCATGTATCTGATCTTTGAGTATTTCTAATTGACGGTTTGTCTGCACACGTTCGTTTTCGAGATCTTTTTGCCTTCGCTGTATTTCCGCGTCCATTGCTTCTTTTTGCGCAATAATCCGCCGGCTTTCCTCGTGAAGCCGCTTTTTTTCGGACTCATTTCTTTCTTCTTCAATCAGGATTTTGTGTTTATAGCAATATTCGAAATGATTGGAGATGGGTACATCGCAGCCAAGATAGTCGCAGCGTTTCAAGTATCCATGTTCGTGCCCATGACATATTGCACAAAGTAATTCGATTTCAGATTCGTCATATTCCCATGCGCGATGTCCTTCGTGGTACACCTTGTGGTGCAGGTGAAGATCGTCGCCGTTGCTGCAACGCTGGCACTGATCGCCACGCAGCCGAAGGATACGCTTTTTGAACCTAAACCATTTCGGATGCGACAAGTCGCCATCTGCGTACGTCTTTTTTTGTTTGGCCATGGCAATTCGCTCAACTTATCTCAGGTTGAATTGAACAGCGACGGGCACAATCCTCATGGAGGAATGGGGCTACAAGTCGGCTTTGCGTTTGTCTACATTTGTGCCAGAGACAACCATTGTACTCTGTCAATACTCAACGAATCAGGCAAGAATCGAGTTTCACTAGCTAGGTGTCAGGTGCCGATCAATAATTTGATGTTCAATGAGTTGCCGCTGTTGTGAATTCCAAATACAGTACATTCGCCAGAAATTCCGCGGTTTTTTGATTTTACGTTTTTACTGCGGCTGGAAACGTCTTTTTGAATAAGTCGGCAAGCCATGGCACGAATTATCCCGCAAAATACCGGAGCCGACATCGTCAGTGTTGCGGAGCGATGGTTTCTCGAAGCTGCAATTCAGTTTCTCGACGACGAATTTGTCGTCTTTCATAGCGTCCCGTGGGTCCATGTCGCTTCGCAACAGCTTAGGCAAGGGGAATGCGATTTCTTGATTCTACACCCTTACCTTGGGTTCTTTTCCATCGAAACCAAACCTGGCGATATCCGATACGATGCCGGTAGCGGTTTGTGGAGTCGCGCTGATGGACAGCACCTGAAATCCGATCCGTATTTGCAAGCTCAAAAATCCGCCCATTCGATAAGCCAACTTTTCTCTCAGAAAATCAAAGGATGGAAAGAGCAACAACTTCCCTTCGGTTACGCAGTTTACTTTTGTGGAGCCGATCATGTTTTGGGTCATCTGCCTACCCATGCATTGCCGGCGCTTACGCTCCTGCAGGGAGATATTCCTCACCTCCAGCAGCGGCTGGCCAGTATTGCCCGTCACTTCGGCAAAGTTGCAGCCATTCGTCAATCAGCGTTGATCCGAGAAGCCATTGCGGTTCTGCGCCCTGAATTTCAGCTTGTTCAAAAATTCTCAACAAAAATGGCAATGCTCGAGAAGGAGTTGTACCGGCTAACCCAACGGCAAATTCAAGTACTGGACCTATTGCGAGATTCGCGACGGGTACTCGTAAAGGGCTGTGCTGGATCTGGCAAAACAATTCTTGCACTTGAAAAGGCCATCAGATTGGCACGGGACGGGAAGCGGGTTCTGTTACTCTGCTACAACATTCCTTTGGCTGAATGGCTTAGGACCCAGCTAGAAAAAGATCAATTGGATATCAGCGTCTACCATTTTCATGGCCTTTGCCAACAATTTGCGGACTACGCGGAATTGCCCTATCCCATTCCCAAAGAAGACAGCCAGCTGAGCGAATTTTTCGACCATGAAGCACCGTCCATTTTGGAACAAGCAATACGCAATTCCGCCGGCCCTCGGTACGATGCGATCATTATCGACGAAGGCCAGGACTTTATTCCTGATTGGTGGATCTCGATTGAAGAATTGCTGGAATATCCCAATCATGGATTGCTGTACATTTTCTACGATCCGGAACAAAATATTTTCGGCCGGAAATTCGGATTCTTGATTGACGAAGCAAAAATCACGCTCGACCGAATTTGCCGAAACACAAAACAAATCTCAGCGTACATGAATCGAATTGCAGGAACCAATCACGTCGCAGGTGATTTTGCTGTCGAAGGTTTATCCCCGGAAGAGTTCGAGGTCGAATCACCAGCAGCCGAGCTTCGGAGAGTGCAACAAATTGTTTTGGAACTTGTTCAGCAAAAAAAAGTGTCTCCGCATCGTATCGTCGTGTTGGGTAAGCGTCGCAGACAAAACACTGCCTTTGCGGAACTCGATAATTTGTGTGGAATCCCATTAGTGGACGAAGCGACAGAAGGGGACGTTGATGGGAAAATACGTTACGCAACGATTTTTCGATTCAAGGGCCTTGAAGCTGACTGCGTGATCGTGATTGGTTTCACGCGAAATGACGAAGGCGAAGCAAACCCAATGCTTTATTGCGCAGTGTCCAGGGCCAAATTCATGCTATACGTTGTTTACCGGACCGATACTTAGCAAGTGAGTAAATCATGTCCATACCCCTATCTCACCAAGAAATGCTCGCTCGATCCGACTTCAAACTCCCGATCGGGCGTTCAGAAATCAACCAAGAGGAACTCAAAATTTTGGCTCAGTATGGGTGTTGGATGGAAGCGTTGGCGAATGGAGAAATTGAGCCGTTTACTGAGGCGCAGGTTCAATTTGTTAAAGTCGCCAGAGGGAGGGAATCGCCGGCGACTCAATTCGAAAGGGTTTGGGTTAAGTATGCACAAAGTTTTCCAGCGACTGAAGGCGGCAATGCTGAATTTGAGAATGTCATGCACGAGCGGTTGTGTCATGCGTGCAACAAGCCGATACCAGTCGAGCGCTTGGAGATTTTCCCAGATACAACGCTCTGCCGAAATTGTCAGGAGAGTTTGGAATCTGGCGAACTCGGGAGCGAGAACTCAATTGAGCCTGTTTGTCCTCGATGTAAAGAACGCGGACTCCATTCCAAGCTTGTTTATCGCCAAGCCCGCGATGCCGAAATTGGAGGTTACTTTTTAGGCTGTTCGCGATTTCCAGATTGCCGTTACATCGATAAGTGAGTTTCGAGATGATCATTGCATCGTACAACATGCAACACAATCGGAAGAGTAGGGAAAACTGGTCTGAAGTGGTGAGGAGCGTAACGCCCGACTTGCTTTTGGTTCAAGAGTCGCTTGAACCTGAAAGTTGCCTTGATCTTGGAGTGTCGAGCGTTTGTTGGCAGCCGATTCAAGGAAAATGGGGTAGTGCCGTTTTCTCCAAATCGGCAAAGCTGAATTGGGTGCCGCTGCCTGAATTTCAAGGTTGGGTCGTGGGTGCGGAGTTTGAGTTGCCTGTGACTGCCGCGAATCAGATATCTCGTGTACGGGCTTTTAGTATTCATGCTCCGACCGGAGCCCTGAGCTACCAAAAGTTTGTCAACCAGATCATTGACATGATTGCCGCCAACCGAAATGGCTGCGAACTGGTGATTGGTGGTGACTTTAATCTTACAATAAGTGAACGGCATCATTCTGAATCTCGGAAAACAAGTGATGCCGATCGAAAGATTCAAAAGCGCCTTCACGACGAACTCGGCCTTGTGAACTGCTGGCAATCAGCTAATGCCGACAAGCCTCTTGCACAAACGTTGCGGTGGGATCGCGATCCGATTCCCGCATATCATTGCGACGGAATCTTTGCATCGCAACTATTCTCAGAGAGACTCGTTTCTTGTGAAGTTCTGACAGGTGGTAATTGGTCAGCACTTAGCGATCACAACCCAATTGTTGCAACATTCCGTTAGAAACAATTTACCGACCTATTGTGCTCGTTGATTAGTGTGGATTGTTTGAACCTATTCGAGATTTGAAAACAGGCAATTCTAAGTGTTCGATTCCTAGCCCCGTTGCGAGTCTGTCCCTTCGCCTCCACTGACCCGTTGTCCGCAACGGGGCCAGACACGATTAAGGCCCGTGAGCTTCGACTCGCGGGCCTTATCTTTTCTACGCGGTCATTCGCGTTTCTTTTCGCTTTCCGTTTTTCGCGTCAACAAAATCGCGGGACTCACCCCTGGCAACTTTTCGCGCCCGAAGGGCTCAAATCGATCGAAAGGCTCTAAACACCGTGACTCACCCCAAGTGGGTCACGTCGTCACAAGTCCAACAGCTTCAGGCAGTTACGGCCAAACAGTAAAAAAGGTTATTTTGGTGGTTTTGCCAGTAGGTGTTTGCAACTAAAAAACCGTGTCACCCTTTCGAAGAAGCGAAAACGTTATTTGCCAGTAAACCGCGTCCGATTTTCAATAGGCGGCGGCAAGACTAATTCCGCCCCGGACCGGGTGGCCGTGGGTCGTTACCAACCCACGGCTCCCACAGACCCGTACGTGCGCACATTAGCGCATACGGTTCCTCTCATCATGGATTCGCTGCGTGTCAATCACACACCCTAAGTTGAAGAAACTGCCGTTAGTGACTGTTTCGCCAACACTGCTATCCGTTCCTGTTTCGTGGACACGATTCTCAAATTTCGAGGCATTTGTCGTGTTTCTCAAAAACGGTTCCATGAATCGACATCTCGCTTCCCTCCATTG